>ERZ1673752.274-NODE-274-length-93500-cov-11.457574_pt1 | contig 93500 bp, 115 predicted proteins | sample MGYA00580195_ERZ1673752 | MGnify/ENA primary metagenome ERZ1673752 (study PRJEB41218, sample SAMN15661744) | gut metagenome | host: Homo sapiens | place: Canada: London | collected 2015-08-20/2019-03-30 | study: EMG produced TPA metagenomics assembly of...
GGTTCTAGTTCCCTTAAAAGAGTGTGGGTTCAAATCCCTTCATCCGCACCAAAGAAACCACCTAGAAACGAAAGTTTTTAGGTGGTTTCTTTTTTTTGTCTGAGAAGCTTTCTGTATTATAGCTGTACCGGGGAGTTTGGCAATATTATAATGTAAGGGCCGTACAGGGTAAATTTCTCCATCTTGTTCAAGCATATCTTTGTAGGGGTGCAGTGTCTGCACACACCCACAGTATATGTGAATAGCATTTCCGGGAGGGCGGTACCGAATCAAGCTTGCGGGCAATCCATGTTCGCCGCAGGCTGTCAAAAAACTCCTGTAGGGGCGAGCATTGCTCGCCCCTACCCGTTTATCTGCGAAAAAAGCTTTCCCGAAAAGCGCGTGGTTGCGCCAAGTTGGCGGGCGACCAATGGTCGCCCCTACACCTTCATTAGGCCAAGGAACTTCCTTGCTATCCAACAGAAAAGACCGCTTGCCAGACTTGATGATTCGGGTCGTCCCATAGCCAACGCACCAACAAAAAAGCCTCGAACCTAAGTTCGAGGCTTTTTTGTTGGTGCGGTTGTGGAGAGCTAAAACGAACTTTTCTGCATCCTGTGGAGATGCCTCAAAATCCGAGGATTCGGGAGAATCGCCCGGACTTTCGGGAGAATCTTCCGCGCCGATGGGAATATCTACCGGCATTTTTCCGCCTGTCGGGTCAAAGGTGATCTTGAAGTGGTCGTCATAAAGGTCAACCCGGACAAGGAATGTATCGAACAGGGCGGCCAGATACTTTTTGTTGTTCACATCGCCCGTGCGGTAAATGTCCAGCAGGCTGACGAAATCCTCCCGGTTGATGGGAACCATCTCGGCCTTGGCCGTGTCGATTTTGGCAAGCAGCTGGCCGTGCTCCTGCTCCAGCGCCAGCAAGCGGGCTTTTGTAGTGTCTGTGATGATGCCCATTTCAATCGCCTTCATAATGTTGGCAGTTGAGGTCTCGTTGGAATAAAGCTGCTGCTGCAAGCTTTGCAAGCGGTATTTGATTTCCGTGCGGGCGTTATAGGCCATCGTTTCATCCGCCATCATCTGGATGTTTTCATCGGTGAGCAGCTGCTGCTGGATAGCGATAGCCACGGCCTTTTCAATCTGGTCGCGGCGGACGGCTTTCTTATCGCAGCTGTGGTCAGCGCGGCGCTTCTGGCAGGTGTAGTAATAGTGCATGGCCCCGGTCTTGCTGGTGCCAGCAATGCCCGTCATGGGGCTGCCGCAGTGGCCGCAGTACAGCTTCCCGGTCAGCAGGTATTCTTCATAGCCGCTGCGCTTACGGCGGCCCTGCGGATTCTTCTTCACTTTCAATACCTCCTGCACTTTGTAAAAAAGTTCGTCTGAAATGATACGCGGCATACCGCCCTCAACGCGGACATCACGGTAAATGTAGATACCCCTGTACCGCTCGTTGCGGCAGATCGTGTGAAAGCTGCTGCGCCCCCACTCTGCCCCTTTCTTGGTCTTGATGCCCCGGCGGTTCAGATCGCGGGCTATGTCGATGAACGGCTCATAGCACGACACGCGAGTAAAGATCTCTTGCACGATGGCTGCCTCTGCTTCATCCAGCACGACCTTTTGATCTTTGCCGGTCTTGTAGCCAAGCGGCAGGCTGCCGTTGGACATGCACTTGCTGGCGTTGTCCATCAGGCCGCGCGAGATGTCCTCGGCCATGTTCTCTGAATAGAACTGATTGACATTCATCATGTTCCGCAGGGCAAAGCGCCCGGCGGCAGTGTCGTCAAAATCTTCCTCGGCGTAGATGGTGCGGATACCATTACTGCGCAGCTGCTCCTCATTCATCATGGCTTGCAGCATATTCCGGCCCATGCGATTGGACTTCCATGCAAGGACCACATCAAACTGCCGCAGACTGGCATCTTTCATCATCCGCTGGAAATTCGGGCGGCGGTCCGTTTTGCCGCTGACGGCGCGGTCAGCATATATTTCAATGACGGTCACGCCCTCACGGGCGGCCAGTTCCCGGCACTTTTCCACCTGCTGCTCAATGGAGCAATCGCGCTGGTTCGCACTGGAATACCGGGCATAGATGACAGCACGGGCTGCGGAATTAGTGTTGATTCGCTTTTTCATGCCGTCACGCTCCTTTCGGGCTTACTCGCGCGCCTTTGTAACATAACCGCCAGCACATCTATTGCAATGATGCTTATTCAGCATATCGGTTACTTCATCGTTCGGAAAATCATAAACATATTGCCCATCGGGCTGTTTTACCTGCTGCGCTCCGTATGGAATAACGAATACGCCCTCTTTGTCACGGAAAATATCATAACTATTATTCCAATCGAATTTTCTGGCTAAATAGGTGTAGATAGAGCGATACAACTTTGAAACGCAGAAAGCCGGTGCAACTATGCACCGCTTTGGAGCATAAGCAGCAATGGATGGAGCATTCTCAACGCACCATTGAATAAGTTCTTCTTTCGGTAGCTTCGGATACTCAACAGACATTTCCTTTAGTGCGTGGATGATATCTGTCTTTTTCATCAGCTTTAGACGTTCAGTGAGCGAGGCCTCTTTAACTTCAACAATGGGGCAGGTCTCAAGGGCTTTCGATACATCGTCAACTTCGCGAATGTGCATATACTCCGGGTTTGGATTCCAGAAAAAAACACGTTGGAGATCTCTTTGTGCTGCTTCTGGCAGTTTTTCAATTTCATCAACAGCTTCTTCAAATTTTATCTGGCCGTGCGATACTACGTTCTTGTTTGTGCCCTTTGCAAAATCACCGCCAAACTCGCCCAATTCCATGGCCAAACGGTACATGTGTTTGCAAGGCAGCTTTCTACGCCTAAAATCACCGCAAGTACAGGATTCAAGCGTGACATGATAAGGTTCTTTTCCAGATCCTTCAAATACTCCCGTTTTGCTTTCTCTGTCAATGTTGCTCGGAGAGGTTGTGGCCTTTTTCGCAGAAGCAATACGCTTCATCTGGTCAGGCATCGTGTGAATCACATCATCCCAAATTTGGAAGCTGTTTTCCGCCATAATGAAACCTCCTATGTGTGTTTTTGCGTCCTTTTGCTATATTCTTGCATTTTCATGCAAAAAGAGTGTTCCTGTGCTATAATGCCATTGTGCCGGCAGATTCTATCAGAAAGGAGCCTGCGAAATGGACTTGCACATCGAAACCAGCAAGCCGGCCGAAGAACTTAAAGTCATGCTTGCGGTTGAACTCTTTATGCAATTATCCGATAATGGCAAGAACACTGTCATTGCTCAGATAAAAGACCTTTTATCGCGTGAATGATAAAAGACTGCTGTTCCGCGTTTAACTGATTGAACAACTCGATATATTCCTCTGTGCGCTCACCGCTCTTTTCATCGGTGGGCGCACTTTGCTTTTCTCTGGGAACATCGAAACCCATGAGCCAAGCCTCGGAGACATTCAGTGCAAGACCAAGAATTTGTAGGCGATCCTGCCCAGGCTGAAACTTTCCCGTTATATATTGGCTTAGAGCAGTCTTGCCAAGCGAGACACCATACTTCTTGCAGTAAGGCTGCGCGAGAGCCAGCACATCAACCTGTTTCAGATTCCTTTCGTCCATGATTTGCTGGAGACGTTCAGCGGTAGTAGAAGTTTTCATATTATGTGACCCTCCTGATATTCCATATCATAGCATATTTTGAATTTAAGTTCAAGACACGCGCACAAAAAATTCAGAAAAAATGAATTTTCCTATTGACATGGCGATTGCCCTGTGGTATTTTGGTTACAGTTCAGAAAAGCTGAACAAAACTTCAAGCGAAAGGAGGTCTACTATATGCCGAGAAACTACAACAAGCTGATTGGCAAAATCGTGGAGGTTTTCGGTACTCGTGCGGTTTTTGCCCAGCAAATGAATTGGTCGGAGCGCACTTGCTCCCTCAAACTCAATGGGAAAGTGGACTGGCGACAGGATGAAATGGTGAAAGCCTGCGACCTGTTAGGCATCCAGCATATCGACATCCCGGCTTATTTTTTTGCTCTGGAAGTTCAGTAAAACTGAACAAATCGTAAAAAAGAGGTGAACCAATACGAAACGCTTTATCTGCTGTGCCGTTGCCAAGTGCATCATTGCCGATGCCAAGCGCAAAGGAAAACGCCCGCCGCCTTTTGAGGGCACACGGGCGCTGGTGGAACAGCAAAGCTGGAAGAAAATCATTTACCTTTCAGCAAAAAGCCTTTGGCTGACGCTGAAACCGAAAAGAGGTAAAACACATGGAAAATCAACCTAAAACACCTTGCCCGCCGAGAGAAGAAATTTTCCGGCACTACGGCTACCCAGAAGATACCCCCGACAAAGGCATTGCAGTCGGTAATTGGGAAAAAGACGATGCCTTTGAAAGACTTGCTTTTTTGCCGGAATTGATTCCTTATCTCGACAAAAGCAAAAAAGTCAAGATCATTTTCGACTACGACCCGGATTATCCGAGAGCACTGCTTCAGGTCACTGGGCAAAAACCGTTCGTTATCCCCTCGGAGGATGAAGCGTCAGAGGATAGCGGGAAATAGCCGCAAAACACAAGGAGGAACAGAGATGCCCCCGCAAGAGACAAAGCAAAAGCACCCATTCAATTTATCAGACGAAAAGGCTGAACGCCTTGCGGCGGCAACGCTGGAATTTTACCACTGGTTCATTGAACAGCCCGGTGGCCGCGAAAAGCTGGAAGCCCGCAAGGCCGAACTCCGCAAGCGCGGTTTGATTTGAGAGGAGGATAGAAAATGATGCGAGGACTTGTAATCGCCACCAACGGCGATATGCGGGTGCAGACCTTTACCGCACCGGCGCTGGAGGATGTGCAGAAAGTTGTCGGCGGCTATGTGGAGACCGTTCCCGTCCGCAACATCGAGGGTCACTACCTGTTGATGGTTGACGAGGACGCCCGCCTGCAATGGCCGAGGCCCGTTGTCAACGAGGTTGCCAGCTTTCTGGCCTGCACGAAGATCTTCGGCACTGTGGTTCTGACCAGCGCCTACGGCCCGGAACTGGGCCTGCCCGATGACATTGCCCATGTTCTGGGGGATGTCATCATGGCAACGCTGCCGGGCCGGTGCAGATGGGAGGGTGAAGCATGATACGTTTGCTGAAAAAGGCAATGCAGTTTGTCTGCCTTGCGCTGATGCTGGTGGTGCTGATGGCCGTGGTTTCTGTGGCCGATGGTAGCATGCCCCTTCTGAACGGCGTGATCCTGTTCATCAGTTGCTTACTGGGCGTAAACACCTGCCTTGGGATCTGGTTCAAGCTGGACGATAAGGAGCGTGGCCGCCATGAGTAATCTGCCCGATGCCGCCTACATCCGCAACCTGCGGAACACCGGCTACCGTGACGGCAAAGACCCGACCTACCCGGTCTGCCCGATCTGCGAGCAGACCTGCGAAACCATCTACATCAGCGCCGACAACGAGATCGTTGGCTGCGACCAGTGCATGACGACCCGCAATGCGTGGGAAATCACCGAATGCTTCGGAGAATGAGAGGTACACCATGAAGTTCTATTTCACCTACGGCAGCAGCGGCATGGCCTACGAGGGCGGTTGGACAGAGGTTGAAGCCCCGTCCAAAATGGCTGCCGTGCAGGCGTTTACCGCTTTTCACCGAGCAGTCAACGGCATAACGGCATGCTCGGATATCTACACCGAGGCGGAGTTCCGCAAAACCGGGATGCTGGAGGGCGGCAACTTCGGCGCTAAGACACGCGAAAAAATCACCATCATACGGGAGCTTTTCTAAACCCCGCACACAAAGAAAGGAGTATACCACATGGACGGAAATTCCGAACAACTGCAAGTCATCAACTTAAAGCAGCTGCCCATCATCGAGGAGCGGCTGCGGGATGTCAAAGCTAAAATCGAGCAGCGGACCAGCGCCGTCATGGCTCTGGCCGTGACCGAGGAAACCCGCACCGATGTCAAGAAGATCCGCACCGAAGTCCGCAAGGAGTTGGAGGGCTACGAGGCCCAGCGCATGGCCGTCAAAAAGGCCATTATGACCCCCTACGAACAGTTTGAAGCTGTCTACAAAGAGTGCGTCTCGAACCCCTACAAAGCCGCCGATGAAGCGCTTGGCAAGAAAATTGCTGATGTGGAGGTCGGCATCAAGCAGCAGAAAGAGGACGATGTCCGGGCTTTCTTTACCGAACTGACCAACGGCTTCGGGCTGGATTGGCTGAAGTTTGAACAGATGAATCTCAAGGTCACGCTGACCTGCACACCCAAGGCCATGAAGGCCGCCATCACCCAGAGCGTCACCAAGATTGTCCGTGACTGCGCCGCGCTGGAGGAAAACCCGGACCGTGACGAGATCATGGTCGAATATCAGAAATCGCTCGACCTTGGTTCTGCCTGCCAGATCGTGCAGCAGCGTCACAAGCAGCTGGAAGCCCAGCGCCGCGCTGCCGAAGAACGCCGCGCCCGCCAGCAGGCTCAGCAGGAGGCCGAAGCCAAGGCCAAGGCAGCCATTGAGGCTGAGGCCGCCAAGAGGGCGGTGGAGCAGCCCGCCCCGCCGCACGAGGTCGCTACACCCCCGCAGGCGGAAAGCCCCGCACAGGCCCCGGCAGCCGCCCCCGCGCCTGCTGCCGCCCACGCCGAGAAAAAATATCTTGCGAAGTTTGCTGTGACAGGCACGCTGCCGCAGCTGAAAGCACTTAAAGCATTCATGGAAAAGGAAGGTATGCAGTATGACACAATCTCTTAACAGCGCCCCGCAGAAGCAAAAATTCAGCGTTGCCATCAACAGCAAAATGTATCAGAACCTCATCGCCAGTACGCTGCGCGACCCGGCCCGCGCCCGCCGCTTTACCGCCGCGATCACCAGCGCCGTGGCCGTCAACCCCGCCTTGCAGGAATGCGATGCCGGCACGATCCTTGCCGGTGCTCTGCTGGGCGAAAGCCTCAACCTCAGCCCTTCCCCGCAGCTGGGTCAGTATTACCTCGTTCCGTTCAAACAGAAGGCCAAGTATGACCGCGGCGGCAACATGATTCGCCCGGAAACCACCACCGCCACATTCGTGTTGGGCTACAAGGGCTACATTCAGCTGGCGCTGCGCAGCGGCCAGTATAAGGATCTGGATGTCATGGTCATCAAGCAGGGCGAGTACATGGGCAAAGACCCGGAAACCGGCAAGGCCAAGTTCCAGTTCATCGAGGACGATGACGAGCGCGAGACCCTGCCCACCATCGGCTACATGGCCTACTTTGAGTACCTCAACGGTTTCCGCAAGGTCGTCTACTGGTCCAAGGAAAAGATGATGACCCACGCAGATACTTTCTCCAAGGCGTTCAGCCGCCAAGGCTATGAGGACTTGATGGCTGGCCGCGTTCCCGAAAAGGATATGTGGCGCTACTCCTCGTTCTGGTACAAGAACTTTGACGACATGGCGAAAAAGACCCTGCTGCGGCACATCATCAGCCGCTGGGGCATCATGTCCATTGAAATGACTACCGCGCTGGAGCATGACGATGCCGTCAATGTGGCCGATGATGGGCAGATCGTGACCGAGACCGTGGAGGCCGCCCGCGCCAGTATCCCGGCAGACGCGCAGGAAGTGCCGAGCGCCGAGCCCGAAGCCCCCGCCCCGGCAGCAGAGGCCGAGCCCGAAGCTGTTGACATCAGCGCACTTTAATGGAGTACAAGATCATTTCCACCGGCAGCAAGGGCAACGCCGTTGTGGTGGATGGCCGCATCCTGATTGACTGCGGCGTTCCGTTCCGCCGTTTGGAGAGCGTCTACCGCGATCTGGACGCGGTGCTGCTGACACACATCCACAGCGACCACTTCCAGCCCAAGACGCTGGCGCGGCTTGCCGCTGAGCGACCATCACTACGATTCTTTGCCTGCCCGTGGCTTGGGCCCGACCTGCAGGGCGCGGGCGTGCCGCTGCGGCAGATCACCATCACGACACCTGACCGCTGGTACGACACCGGGTACTGCTTCGTCAAAGCCTGCGAGACCAAGCACAATGTGCAGAACTGCTGCTGGCATATCTGGTTCAACGATGGCAGCAAGGTCTTCTACGCCACCGACATGGGCAACCTTAACGGTATCACAGCCCCGTACTATGACCTGTATCTGGTTGAGGCCAACTACCGTGACGAGGAAATCCAAGCCAAAATTGCCGAGAAAAAGGTCAACGGTGAGTACATCTACGAGAAGCGCGTCCTCCGCGACCACATGAGTGAGCAGGATGCCATCGACTGGGTGTATGGCAATATGCGCCCCGATTCAACCTATGTCTGGCTGCACTGCCACAAGGAGGAATCCAAATGAGGGCGCGGCTGGTGCGCATGGAGCCCGGCTACCGTGGCCGACAGCGCATCGTCATTGAGATTGCCGGGGATTTCCGGGAACAGTTCGACCAGCTGCAAGGGGCGCTGCTGGAGGTGCAGATCACCCGCGCGATACCCCGGCGCAGCTTAGCGTCCAACAACTACTTCCACGCGCTGGTGAGCCGCATAGCCTCCACCGTCTGGGGCGAGTTTGACGAAATCAAAAGTGATCTGGTGGTTGAGTACGGAACGCCGTGTCTGGACAAGGCCGGTCAGGTCGTCATGGTGGACTTGCCGGAGGGCACCGACCCGCACAGCTATTACCCATACACCCGCCTTATCACCACCCACGAAAAGGACGGCAACCGCTATTGCAGCTACATCCTGTATAAGCGCACCAGCGCCATGAACAGTTCGGAAATGAGCCACCTTATAGATGGCGCCCGGCAAGAGGCCCGCGAGTTGGGCATTGATATTTAAACAAAGGAGATATTTTATGACAAATTCTCAAGCAGACATGGCTTTCAAAAAGCTGATTGATTCCATGAAGCAGGACGGCAGCGTATTTACCAACGCTGACGCTATGGCGGAGGAATTTAACAACATTCTCGCCCAGAACGGCGCAGATGATGAAGATTTGGTCTGCATCCCGCTTTCCAGATACGAGGAGCTGCTCCGCAGCGAGAGCGAGATTGACATCCTCTGCACCCTCGTGGAATCCCCCTATGTGGCAGACAAAACCGCTCTGGCCGCACTGGAAAGCGTTGCCGACATGCGCGATAAGCGCCTGAACGACTGCGAGGACGGCACCAATGAAGAATAAACCGTCCTGCCCGCCCGGCGGGTCAAGGGAGGTGGTGCGATGCTCCGACCTTATTTCTGTGCCTACCACAGCTACCTTGAAAACATGGAGCTTTTGAACTGGGAGGAACGCGGACGGCTTTTCACCGCCCTGCTGGAATACAGCAAGGACGGCACATTGATACCCCTTACCGGAAATGAGCGGTTCGTTTTTCCCGGCATCCGTTCCCAGATTGACCGTGACAAGGCCCAATGGGAACAGATCGACAATGTGAAAACCGCAAATGGCCGTAAAGGTGGCAGACCGAAAAAAGCTGAAACCGAAAAAGCTAATGGTTTAGATGAAAACCTAAAAAACCAACAGGTTATTTCGGTTTCTAAAAAAAGCTTAGAGAAGGAGAAGAAGAAGGATAAGGAAAAGGATAAGGATAATATATCTTCTTCTACTGCTACTGCTGAATCCGACATTTCCGCCTGCGTCCAAGCCTACGAACAGAACATCGGCCCTATCGCACGGGCGGCGTTTGATGACATTTCCCGCCAGCTGGCCGACCTGCCCGCCGACCTCATTTGCGAGGCTATCGGTGAAGCAGCGCTCAATAACAAGCGCAGTTGGAATTATGTCAAGGCCATTCTCAAGCGCTGCCGGGAGCAGAACATCCTGTCCGTGGATGCCTACCGCGCCGAGAAAGAAAACCACGCCGCCGCAGCGGCGGCCAGAGCCGCACCCGCTGCCCGCCCACAGAGCAAGCAGGCGGCAGTACGCGAACGGCTCAAAAAGCGTCTGGAAGAGATGGGAGGTGCACAGAGTGACGACCCAGCAGACAACCGAATTTATGTTGAAGCTACTGAACTGGTGGCCGAACCTTTACCGGGAGAATGACCCGGACGAAATGTCCGATGCGTGGGCGGTGTCGCTGACCGATGTTCCCTATGATGCCGCCATGGCCGGGGCGGTTGCCCTCAGTCGCGTGACAAAGTGGCCACCCACTGTGGCGGAAATCTGCGAGGCAGCCAAGCCGTACATAGGATTTCAGCCCGATTTGATGAATGTACGGGTCGCCATCGATGCCCACGAAGAACTGGGTCTGCCACTGCCGCCGTGGTTCTATGCCGCCGCGCAGAAGTACGCGGACAAGTTGCCGGCAGCGTATCAGCCTGCGGCACTGCTGCAAGGAGGTTTGCTTAATGGAAAATAACCGCAAAGACCCCCGTCGCCAGCTGATCGGCGCAGTGAGCAAGGCGCTGGGCCAGCAGTTTGAGCGCGACATCAACGCCGCGTTCGACCACTACCGCCGTCTGGGCGTGGCATCCATCGAAAAGACGCCCGAACCGTTCCACATGACGGGCCGCGAGAACGGCGGCAAGGTCGTGGGCTTCTACGAGAAAAAAGCCCAGCCTGACTACGCAGGCACACTCCGCGGCGGAAGGTCTGTCTACATGGAGGCCAAGTTCACCGGGTCGAACCGCATGGAGCAATCCCGCGTCAGCCCCGGCCAGACCGAGTATCTGGACGAAAAGATGCAGCTCGGTGCTTTCTGCTATGTTCTGGCCGGATTTTCCCACGGCGGTGCGTACTGCATCCCATGGAGCGTCTGGCGCTCCATGAAAGAACACTATGGCCGCAAGTACATTACCGAAAATGACATTACGCAATACAAAATTCCGAGAACCACCACAGGCATGCTGGCGATTCTCGGCACCGGAAAGGAGTAAACCCTTATGAAAATGAATGAAGAAGCAACTTTCGCCGTCTACCAGAAAAAGCTGAAGGGCATCTGCGAGGAAAACGACTTGCAGGCCACTTTCAACCGCAGCGGCTACCCGCTGACCATGACGGTGCGGCCTCTGCAAGATGTGGCCGACCAGATGTCAATGCTGGAAAAGGTCGAGGACAACGGCTACACCAGCCCCGATGCTTCCATCAAGTTCAGCTACGAGGACGGCGCTATCAAGTACACCTTGAGCAAGGAGTTCGTAATCTCTGATGCGCTGTTTACCAAGCTGAAGAACCTGTTCCGCAATCTGCACGATACTTGGCTCCAGTATTTTCACCGCACCGTCATCCAGAAAAAGCTGCTGAACGCCAATGTGCCCGACATTCCCGAAGATGCGGACGGCTTCGGAGACATTGACCCGGATGACCTTAACGCGGATGGTCTGGTCGATACCACCCCGCCCGAAGACACGGACGAGGAGGAGTAAACCATGGCAAAGGTGGTGCGGGGCGTTGACAGCTACAAAAAGGAGTTCTTGAGCATCTTCAACAGCCTGTGTGGCCGACATGGCCGATGGGAAGTCTGGTCTGATTTTATCCAGCTGACGGCCATCGACATAAGCAATGTGACCGACAAGGGCAACGCGCCGAAGCGGGCCGCAGATGCAAGGAACATCGCCAAAAAGTACAGCGAGGACGAAATCAAACGCATGGCCGAAATGCTGATGCAAATGGTTTATGCCATTGACGAGAATCCCGACCAAGATTTTCTTGGCGAGCTGTACATGACCTGCGAGCTGGGCAACGACCACGCCGGGCAGTTCTTTACCCCCTACAACGTGTGTCAGGCGATGTCGGAGATCAGCTTCGACCCCGCGCGGTTTGAGGATAAAGGCTTTGTGTCGGTAAATGACTGCGCCTGCGGCGCGGGGGCGCTGCTCGTCTCGTTTGCCAATGTCTGCAAGCGACACGACATCAACTACCAGCAGAAAGTGATGTTTGTTGCACAGGACATCGACTACACCGTTGGACTGATGTGCTACATCCAGCTTAGCTTGATGGGCTGCCCTGGATATGTTGTTATCGGCGACACACTTATCAACCCCTGCACCGCCTACGATAAAAAAGGCCTGCTGCCCGCAGGCGACCCGGAACGGATATGGTTCACGCCGCTGTTCTCCGATGGCATCTGGTACGGACGCCGCCTGGCGGCACAGATGGATCTGCTGATTTCGGGAAGTTCACGGAAAAGCCCCGAAAATGTCAATTCGTTCACGGAAAAGCCTGAAAAAGTGGCAGTTTCGCCCGCGAAAGACACAAAAAAGCCCTGTTCGTTCACAGAACCTGCAAAAGCAGCAGCGCCAGTTTCCACCCCGGTTTCCACTAAAAAAGTGGAAACATGGAAACCCGCCGAGTTGAACGAAACCAAGAACGGGCAGCTGACTTTTTTCTGAAATGAGGTGATGACATGGAAGATGAAAAACTGGCCGATAAGCTGCTGGACCGCATTCTGATGGTTCTGATGCCCTACGACCAGATTGATGTAGAGAGAATCAAGGCCAAGCTGACAGTGGTTTTGGATGACTACCAAATTTGCCCCAAGCAAGAGGCTCTGGTGGTCTACACCGAGGGCAAAAACGACTACTATCTCCGAAAATTCCTGCTCGCCAAGGCTGTTGCAGGGCGGCAAGAGCGCACGTTGCGCCAGTACAAAGATGAAGTTGGCAGGGCGCTGCGAGGCATCGGCAAGGATGCTGACATCATAACCGCAGATGACATTCAAGTCTATCTGGCGAAAGTTCTGTCGAGGGGCGGGTCGAAATGTTACTGCGACAACATCCGCCGAGACCTCAGCAGCTTCTACAACTGGCTATACCGTGAGGAAATCATCCGCACTAATCCGATGAATAAGATCGACAACATCAAGTTCAAGCGGGAAAAGGAAAAAGCCCTCACCGACATGGAAATCGAAGTAATGCGGCAGGCATGCCAGACCACTATGCAAAAGGCAATTATGGAAATGCTGCTCTCCACCGGCTGCCGCGCAGCAGAACTTGTATCCATCAAAATCGCGGACATGGACGAGGATAAGGTTTCAATTCTGGGCAAGGGCGGCAAGTGGCGCACGGTGTACATCAACGCCAAGGCTTTCGTGGCTATAAAAAATTATCTGGCTGACCGCAAAGACACAAACCCCTATCTCTTCCCGCGAGAAATCAATACGAAGGATCGCACGATGATTTCCAACTTCAGCCGAAAAGACTGGTTCAAAGCCCCCCGACTGGTGACAAAAGCGGACCACTTCGGGCGCGACAGCGTCAACAACATGGTTCGCACTATCGGTAAGCGGGCCGGGGTCAAGGGTGTGCATACTCACCGTTTCCGCCGCACCTGCGCCACGCAGGCCCTGCGGCATGGGATGCCGATTGAACTGGTTTCCATGATGCTGGGCCACGAGCAAATCTCCACCACACAGATTTATCTGGACATCCGTGATGACGATCTGCAAGCTGCCCACAGAAAATACGTTGTGTGAGGTGTTATCCATGACACAGTTATATGTTTTGAGCCAGGACGGAACTTCGGCTATCAATCTTAGCCAGTTCGAGTACGTCTACATTGGCGAGGACAACAGAATCAAGGCTGTCAACGGCCAGAAGATGATCCGCTTGGGGGATTACAAAAGCCGAGATAGCGCAAAATTCGCCCTTGCCACGATGCTGTACTACGCCGGCAAGAATCCGGGGGCCGGCTGGTATCAGATGATGCGCGGCGATGCCGCCGAGGAACACGTTGTCCGCAGCCGTGACCCCGCTCCGAACCAATTTGCCGCCAACGGCAAAAAGCCTGTGCGCCGGGGCGGCTCTTAATCTAACTTAATCTAAATCTCAATCTAATTTTTAGATAGTTTTAGCAAAGAACTTAGCCAATCCAATCCAATAAGCAAAGGAGTATACCACTATGAATACCAATGTCACAATGATTCCTGTCGCGCAGCTGCACCCCCACCCGGACAACCCCCGCAAAGATTTGGGCGACATTACCGAGTTGACCGCCAGCATCAAGGCAAACGGCGTTTTGCAGAATCTGACCGTTGTGCCCCGTGCAAACCCCGATGTGAATTACGAGGAACTGTGCCGGCAGTATTACGCCGACCCCACCGAGGAAAACCGAACGAAGCTGAACCAGTTCCGCAACACGGACGGCTACACCGTCATCATCGGCCACCGCCGTCTGGCCGCTGCCAAGGCTGCCGGGCTTATGGAGTTGCCCTGCATCGTGGTTGAGGATATGACCCTCGAAGAGCAAATCTCTACCATGATGACCGAGAATATGCAGCGCAGCGATCTGACTGTCTATGAGGAGGCCGAGGGCTTCCAGATGATGATGGACTTCGGCAACAGTGTGGAGCAGGTCGCCGACAAGGCGGGCTTTTCCGAAAGCACGATTCGCCGCCGCGTGAAACTGCTCTCCCTTGACCGCGAGGAATTCAAAAAGAGTGTCAAGCGCGGCGCCACGCTGGCTGACTTTGCTCTGCTGGACAAGCTGGACACCGAGGAGGCCAAGAACGAGGTTTTGAAAAGTGTCGGCACCAACAATTTCCGGGCCTGCCTTGACCGGGCACTGCGGGAACAGAAAGACCGGAAAACGATGAACGCCATCCGGGAGGTGGTTGCATCTTATGCAACTAAGGTCGACAGCAAAGCGGATATGCCGGAAAACTGCCTGTTCCATGCCAGCTACGGCACATGGTCGGGAACCGTCGAAGCCCCTGTTGATGCCGGAGAACACGCCTACTGGTACACGGAGAGCGGCTACGGCATCACTGTCTACCGCGAACGCACCGAAGAAGACAAGTTGGCCGAGAAGACCCCGGAGCAGCTTGCACGGGAGGCCAAAATCGAAGAATATCGCGAGAAGTGCCGCGTCATTGAGGAGGACGAAGAATCCGCCTACCGCCTGCGGCTGAACTATCTCAAAGAGTACGGATTCCCCAAAAAGGCCGCCGAGGCCGTCGCCTTTGCAGCCTGCCGCATGATGATCTTGAACCCTGATGCCCTTGGCGATATGGACGAGGACACCATCGAGGCCGTCTATGGTGATGGCATCTACAATGACGAGCATGATCTCGATACGGCTGTGCTGATGGAAAATGCGCAGGTAAATCCCATGAAGATGCTCATGGTGCTGCTGTTCGCCTTGACAGAGCCTGTGAATCACCGGGTACACGATACCGAGTGGCTTGGCGGGTTCTACAAGTGCATCAAGGATGATGAATCCGTCTACCGGGGCATTTATTCTGCACTGGACGGCATCGGCTATGAAATTTCCGATATGGAAAAATCCCTGCTGGACGGTACGCACCCGTCCTATGAAAGCGCAGAGGAGGAATCGTGATGCCTGTTGTTTCGAGCCTTGCCAACTTGCCCAAGGAGGGCGAGTTCTACTCAAACAACTGCGTGGACGGTCACTGCATCGGCTGCGGCGAGTGCTGCACCGATCTGCTGCCCACTACCCGGCGCGAGATCGTCCGCCTGCGGGATTATGCCAAGAAGCACCAGCTGAAAGAACACCGGCTGCCAGCGGGCGCTGCAATGGAAAGCGTGGACCTGACCTGCCCGTTCCGCAATGAGGAAACAAAGCGCTGCGAGGTATATCCGGTGCGGCCACTGATCTGCAGGGCGTTTATCTGCTCCCGGACACTGCAAGCAGCCCGGGAAACGCGGGATCTCGTCCAAAGTGACCGCGACATCCACTCCCTGCGGTGGGAGATATTCAAGAACCCTGAGAACATCGCTCTGATACAGGCGGCACAGAGGGCTGCAACGAAAAAATGACATACATACCGAAAGGCACAAAACGCCATTGGACAGCTGAAGAAGAATCCCTCCTTGCTGAAAGCTGGGGCGTTTGCGGGATACCTGCTCTCGCCAAAAAGCTGAACCGCAGCCAACAGGCTATAAAGATACGCGCATCGCGGTTGCACCTTGGACCACTGCTGATGGGCGGTGATTATGTGACACTGAATCAACTGGTCACAGCTTTTAATCGCACAGGCTCGTATAGTTACAAAATGATAAGCTGGGTGGAAAACCGTGGGCTACCGGTTCACAACAAGCAGGTGCAGCAGAACACATTCCGCGTGGTCTATCTCAAAGAGTTTTGGACATGGGCCGAGAAAAACCGTTCATTTCTGGATTTCTCCAAGTTGGAACCGCTGGCGTTCGGTGAAGAACCCGCATGGGTGGCCGAGCAGCGAAAGCGAGATTTCAAAGCCTGCTCCCTCCAGCGGAAAGACCCGTGGACTCCCGCCGAGGATGCCAAGCTGCGGATGCTGCTGGAACAGTACAAATACACCTACGAGCAAATGTCCGATATGCTGCGGCGCTCTCCCGGTGCCATCCAGCGGCGCTGCGCAGACCTTGGGCTGAAAGCCCGCCCGGTGCGTATCAACCCGCATGGCCCGGAGGCGGTCTGGCACCAAGAGGACTACGACAGGCTGGCCGAGGGTATCAAGAGCGGCGAAAGCTATATGTCCATCAGCAAAGCGCTGGGAAAGTCCGAAAAGGCCATTCGCGGCAAAGTCTACTACTGCTACCTCACCGAGAACGCCGACAAGGTTCGCGCCATGATGGCGGGCGGAAACTGGGGCGATGGTGCCCCAGAGCCTACCGTCTGGCAGGCAAGGTTACTTTCCCGCAGCCGGGTCGAAATGCAGACCACCATGACGATGCTGGTGGAGGCTCTGAACTGCCGCATCCAGCAGGTCGGTTACGATCCTGCACTGGAAGACCATTGGAACCAATACTGGCAGCGCACGACATGCCTGCATTGGGATGACCTGAAGCACTGTACGGCTGGCTGCACCGATTGTGACAGCTGCGCCGAGTACAAGAAAATCCCGCCACAGTATTGCGCCCGGTGCGGGGCTACGTTCTACGAGCGCAAAGAAAACACATTCTGCCTGCAATGCCGTTTTGACAGGAAAAAGCAGGCACAGCGGCACTGGTGCCGCGTAAATGCAAAACGAGGAGAAAGACCGTGAAAAGGAAACATGACCTTTTGAAAGAAAAGGACCACACCCGCGATACAGTAGCGCAGATTACAGGCTGGTGTCTGGCCGTGGCCCTGCTGCACCGGCTGGCGGATGAAATCGACAAGCGGCGTGGCCGCAGATAGGAGACGCTGAAATGAAAGTCAATGACCTTGGTTTCGATAATCTCAACAGCTGCTGCAAGCCGCTGGAGCGGCCCAGCAAAGAACTGGTACGGCAGCTGGACATTCTGTCCGTGGAGCGCCGCCCGGAGGCTTGCCTCGGCTGCGGAATGGAGCATGACTGCTCTGTCCACGGATGCGCCGTCATCAACAAGGCGGCTGACCTTTTGCGAGGTGATGTGAAATGATGGTTTTTAACTGCAAGGCTTGCGGAAAGCCGATTGTGTTTATTACCACCGTGGCCGGGAAAAAGATGCCCTGTGACGCGATGGTGCGGGCCTACGAGCCAGACGCGGACGGCCCGGACACCATTATCACCAAGGACGGCCAGACGGTGCGTGGGCGCGTCTTAGCGCCTGCTGCAGACGGCGGCAAGTTGGGGCGTATTCCGCACTGGGCAAGTTGCCCCGGCGCCGCAGGGCTGCGCAAAACGCGGAATCCGAAGTGATTTTGCTGAAACGCTTAATTTACGCTGAAATTTAAGCGGATTGCGCCGAATTTGCGTCCAACAGGCGTAAAACTTGGTGAAATTTGGAGCTGAACGCAATCACTTTTTAAACGGCTGTTCGATGGCTTTTTGAAAAACTTGCGTCAAACTTGGAACCGACTTGGAACTAAATTGCAACAAGTTTTAATGATTTGGCCGCAATCCGCGATTATTTCAAAAGATAATCGAAAGATGGAGAATCAATGAACCGAGAGGACTACATCGTAAAGGCTCCCACCTTTACGATCTATGACGGCTTTTGCAAAACCAGAAGCGTCCTTGAAAATCACAGCAGAATCATAGTCTCTGTATCCGGTGGCTCAGACAGCGATGACATGGTAGACATTGTTGAGCACCTTAAGCCAGACGGCGGGTGCGAACTTGTCTATGTCTGGTTCGACACCGGCATTGAGATGGAGGCCACAAAGCGGCATCTGAAGTACCTGCAAGCGCGGTATGGCATTGAAATCCACACAGAATCTGGAAGAAAGAAAGTCGCTGCCGCTGTTCATTCTGACGGATACCCTTTTATGAACAAGGTCGTGTCAGAATACATTGACCGCTTACAGGCGCATGATTTTCAGTGGGAAGACAAGCCCTTCGATGTACTCTGCCGAGAATACCCAAACTGCAAAGCAGCGCTGCGGTGGTGGTGCAACAACTGGAAAAGTGAGCCCCACAAACCGCTCCAGACCGAGATTGCGTCCAGAGGCAGACTGAAAGAGTTTATGATTCTAAACCCGCCCACGTTCCGCATATCAAAACGATGCTGCGATTTAGCAAAGAAAAGCGCCGGCGATCTGGCAAGAGCAAAGTTTGGTGTCGGGATTCAGTTCATCGGAGTGAGAAAAGCCGAGGGCGGGCCGAGATCCACCGTCTATAAAAGCTGTATGGCTGACGGAAAGCACGGATTGCAGCATTTTCCTCTGTTCTGGTGGAGCAATGACGATAAGCGGGCATTTGAGCGAACTTATGATATTCGACACAGTGATGCCTACACCGTCTATGGTTGCTCTCGCACTGGCTGCGCAGGATGCCCATTTGGCAGCAGGTTTGAATCCGAACTTGAAATGCTAAATACATTTGAGCCAAGCCTTGGCGTGGCTGTTTCACACATCTTTTCTCCATCATACGAATACACGCGGACATACAGAGAGTTTAAGAGGGAGGTTGCTAGACTTGGATGCTGTTGAATATTTGAAAATCTTGGCGCGGATGCACTATAAGCAGGAGGATTGCGCGCATTGTGTCCTGCCGAACGGGTGCGACATCACGAAAGACGAGAAAGAAATCGAAAATCGGGTCGAAATCATCGAGCAATGGGCAAAAGATAACCCCGTTAAGACCCGTCAGAGCGAGTTCTTGAAACAGTTCCCAAACGCAAGGCTCAAAGAGGGAGTGCTCATTATAGACCCCTGCAAGATTGACATAACCAGTAAAGAAGACGACAAATGCGAAGCGCTTAAAACCGGAATGTATAGCTGTTCCGATTGCAGAAAAAAATACTGGTTCACGGAGGTGGATTGATGAATTTGGCTATTTTGTGCGCTGCGTTGATTCAGACGGCGGCCTGTGTGCTGTGCGTGGGGCTAGGCTATCAGATGGGATTCCGTGAGGGTAAGAAAATCGAGCGCGAAAAGCACATCGAGGATGACAGCCCTATTGGAATGGAACACCGACACGGTGAATAGGAGGAATGACAGATGTTTTGCAATATTCCGGGAATGAGCCAGCCGAAAGATGCCCCGGCACTGGCTACCGAAATGGACAAGTTGGCCGCCAAACTGACCGAGATGGGCATTCAGTTTGAAGATCACCAGATATACCTTACCAGAGGTCGCCAGATTACCGTCTATGAAAATGGGCGCAAGGCGTGGGATGCTGCTTGCAGCCCATTCCACTACGGTGGAAAGCGCGGTCTGCTGGAGGTTATGGGCGTTATCGTGGACGGCAAGCGCGATAACGGCAAGGTAAAAGGTTGGCAGACCGCTGATGATGTCATCCAGATGGTGGAGGCATACAAATGCAGAAAGTCACGCTGAAAAACACCCGTGTCCTATTTGCCGCCGCTCTCCCGATGAATAACCACATTATCAATAAGACCCGCATTCTGATTGGTGCGAAAGTTGCCCCACAGTTTGAGAAGATGATTCAGAAAGAGTACGAGCAGATGCAGCGGATGCGGTACTTTGACCCGCACAGGTCGGCGTACATACCCATCCAGACTTTGCCGGACGGCAGAATTCAGCTGGCAATCCGCAGCACCGAGAACAACTGCCGCTATAATCGCCGTCAGGCAGAGCGGATGATGAATAGTCCCTGCGACTTGGTTCTGTATCTGAATGCCTATGCTTCACCCAGCAACCAAGGTGTTCGGTGTCGGTTGGTGAATTTCACGATACTGGACGGCAAAGAAGAAAAAAATCTGCCGAGAATCGGCAGTTGGAGGAGCGATGATATATGAACGAGGATAAAAGCCCTAAAATTTGTCCGCTGCTGAAGCAGCATTGCTTTGAATCAAGCTGCGCGTGGTATATGCAGGGCTGCCGCCGCTGCGCCATGCTGGTGATGGGTGAGGCTGGCGAAATCGCTACCACCACGGCCATCATCATCCCAAAATGAATGCGCCATGCCGTGACTGCCCGGAGCGATGCATCGGCTGCCGGCGCAGCTGCCGCCGCTGGAAAGCCTATCAGCTGACGCTCAAAATCATCAAGGAGCGGGCCAAAAAGCACCGCTACCTTGACCCGATGCCCGATTCCCGGACGAACGAAGTCAAAAACCGCACGAAAAAATACAAAGGCTTCAGCCAGTGAGGTGAATGTGATGGAAGATAAACGAATTGCTGCGCAGAAGCGTGCAGCCGAGTATAACCGCAAAATGATTGGTCAGCTGTACCGGCACTTCAAGGGTGATTTCTACCGGGTCCTGTTTGTGGCAGTACACAGTGAGACCGCAGAACTGCTGGTCATTTATTGCAAGCCAGAAGACACGACCAAGGTGTGGGCTCGACCTCTGGCGATGTTCCTTTCCCCGGTGGACACCAAAAAATATCCGGACGCAAAGCAGAAAATGCGCTTTGCACTGGTACGGGAGGTGAAATAGATGGTATTCTATAAATGTGATATTTGTGGCTGCGCGGTACAGCACCCGCAGATTTTGCCTGCCGTCATTATGGACAGGAATAACGCCTTGTACGAGGGCCGCGAAACCGTGGATGTCTGCCAGAAGTGCATGGTCGCCATCTGCCAAGCGGTCAGTGAATTGCAAGATGCCGCCGAGGGTGCGCAATGCTTGTCGTGACCGTGCTGGTGGACGGCGGCGACCAAGACGCGCTGGGCACCAAGGAGGCCATCTGCAACCTGCTGGAGCGGTTCGGCGGTGTCCGGGCCTACAAGGTGCGCGAGGTCAAAAAGCCGCCTGCAGAACAGGCCGAGCAGCTTAGCTTCACCACCAAGAAAACATGATTTGGGAGGAAACCATGACTTTGCAGGAATTGAGCGAACACTACCAGCTGCGGGCACAGCTGGAAAAGGACGAGGATATACTGTACAACCTGCGCATGGCTGCCATCCCATCAGCCCACCCGCTGGACGGTATGCCCCGCGCCCCCGGCGTAAGTGATAAGGTCGGCGCACTCGCCATCGCCATTGTGGACATGGAAGAACGCATTGCCTATCTGAAAGAGCAGATCGCCCAGCAGGAGGGTAAAATCTCGGCGTGGATCTCGACAATCGAAAACGACCAGACGCGGCAGATTTTCCGCATGAGGTTTATCGGCTGCCTGACGTGGGCCGAGGTTGCGCAGGTCATCGGCGGGCGAAATACTGAGAACGGCGTGAAGATGATATGCTATCGGTATCTGGAATCTGCACCGGATTCCCGTGTCGTTACTTAGTGTTCTGTTACTTGCTATGGCGCTTAAATGATGATATTGTTATACTCGTAAAATTCAATCAAGAACCAAGGCGACCACCCGTCAAACGGTGGCCGCCAATTTTTATGCAAGGAGGTCGATGTTTGCAGACCGTCCGGCGTTTCTCCTTTACGCCGGGTGTTGGTGATGTTCCCGACAAGAATATCGGAAACATCATCCGGGGCAGTTCGCCATGCTTCGGAGATAAGCAAAGGAGAAATACTTCATGTATCAGAAAATCAGAAATAAATTCCGGGAAAGACCGACCCTGTTCTATGCCTGCTCAATCGTGGCATCGTGGGCGGGTGTCGGCTCTTTGATGAACTTTCGCACCATTGCACTGAACTACGGCGCAGTACCGGCTATCATCTGGGCTGTGTTCAACTCGCTGGCCTGTATCCTGTTCGGCCTGTTCGTTGACCGCGTCCCATCCATCAGACGCATCATGCAGAGCAAGGTCATGTTCTACTTCATCGGTCTGCTGACGCTGTTCCAGACATGGACGCAGATGTCGGGCATCTATGAGATCTTCGGAGACACGCCAATAGGCACAAGCGGCGGTATGGTTATCGTGTATATAACCTGCGCCGTTTTTCTTATCATGCTGCTGAAAGACGGCATGATCCGCAACGTGCTTTCCGATGGGTTCTCGTGGGTGGTCGTGTATGGGCTGCTGGGCGTTGTGGTCGTTGCCGCGCTGATTTACACACGCGGCGCGTTTGCCAGCATTGATATGGGCACAAATGCTGCCGGTATCAAGGCGGGCGTTTACAACGGTCTGCTCCTGCTGCCCGGCCCGTTTGCCTGCCCTTATTACTACTCGCTGTACGAATACAACGACAGCAACGCAGACGGCACACGCCGCAGCAACATCAAAATGTCCTTTGTCTGGGCGGGGCTGATGTTCGGCATCTACATGGTGCTGGCAGCGCTGCTCACATGGGTTCAGTTCAGCCCCGTGCTGAACGTGATGAAAGCCATCTTGATCACGGTCATTGCGATTTCCTCTTTGTCCACCTATCTGTATTGCGAATATCTGGTATTTGGTAAAAAAATCGGTTTTGCGCTGGATGTCTTTACGGTTGCATCATGGCAGATTCTTATCCCGCTGGGCGTTATGGGGATCTGGCAGCTCATGAGCACCATCCGTATCTATGTGGTGCTGGTTGCTATCGTGATTTCAATCGCGGTGAATCTCACCTCCGACAAAAAGGAGGCTGCGCAATGAAAATCACAGTAAAGAAGCTGGCCGACCTGCACAAGCCCGCGCACAATATCCGCCGCCACTCCGACAAGCAGATCACCGAGTATATCCGCAGCATTGAAATGTTCGGACAAATCAAACCGCTGGTCGTGGACGAGCACGGAGAGATCATCGCGGGCAACGGCCTATTTGAAGCCCTGACCCGCATGGGCCGCGAAACCTGTGACTGCTATGTTGTGACCGGGCTGACCGATGTGCAGAAGAAAAAGCTGATGATGGCCGACAACAAGGTCTATGAACTTGGCTTTACCGACACTGATGCCATTGAGCAGCTGGTGAAGGAACTGGACGGCGACACGGATGTGCCCGGTTGGGATGCAGACCTCTTGAAGATGCTGGATTCCACCATCGAAGAGGCTGACGAGATCGTGAACGATTACGGATCGTTCCCCGACACCGAAGTGGCGAACATGAATCGCCGCCCGGTGGAGGAACACATTCCGTATGCGGACACACCCAGCTATCCTGTGACCCCGCCCTCAGACGAAACACAGTCTGCACCTGCTCAGCCCGCCGCGCAGCCGCCCGCTGCCGTCTCCGCCGATACAGGGGTATCGACATATATCCCGCAGGACAGCCCCGCACAGCCGTCCCAGAGCGGCGATGACGGGCGCAGATATATCATCTGCCCGAAGTGTGGTGAGCGGATATGCCTATAAAAGTGGTTGAGGGCAGCATGAATGTGCTGGACGCGGCCATAACCCGCGTGCGGAATGTGTTCAAGAACGACTGCAAAATCTATCTTAGCTTTTCCTCCGGCAAAGACAGTCTGTGCATGGCAAGCATCGTCTATGACCTGATCCGCGCCGGCGAGATTGACGGTACAAAGCTGACGGTGACCTTTATTGACGAGGAGGGCTTGTACCCCTCCATGGTCGAAGCGGCACACCGCTGGCGGCGCAACTTCCTGTCTGCCGGCGCAAAATTCCTGTGGTTTTGTCTGCCGTTCAAGCAGGTGTCGGTCATCGACCATCTTTCAAGCTCGGAATCATGGATAACATGGGAGCCTGGCAAGGAAGATGTCTGGATGCGCAAGCCGCCAGACTTTGCCATCATGTACAGTCCCTACCTGCACTACCCCGGAGAAATGAACTATCAGACATTCTGCGGAAAAGCGTTTGCTGACGGCATCCAGCTTGTCGGCCTGCGCACAGCAGAAAGCCTGACCCGCCTAAAGTGCATTGCCAATGCCAAAATGGAGCGCATTGTGCGCGGCGGGAAATTTTACCCTATCTACGATTGGCGTGATTCCGATGTTTGGCTTTACATCAAGCAGCGGGATCTTGAATTTCCTGAAATCTATATGCGGCTATACGAGGCCGGCGTCAGAAAGAACGCCCTGCGCCTGTGCGCTTTCTTCGGAGATTGCAGCACACAGGGTTTGCGCTGGGTAGCTGAAACAGATGCCGACCTGTGGGATAGAATCCAGAAACGCGAGCCGAACGCCTACCTTGTACTGCTGTACTGGGATAGCGAAATGTTCCGCCGCTCTACCAAGAAGCGCCGTGACCTTGAAGCCGGCACAGAGAAAAAGGACTACAAAGCCCTGTGCAAAGACATCCTGTTCCTGCACCCGGAGAAATACACCATCGCCAAGGACACAAAAGCCCACCTTGATATGTGGCGCGGAATGTTTATCAAAACCTACGGCATCGCCATGGACAAGCACTACAAGACCATGTACGAGGGCCTGCTTTACGGCGACCCTAAAATGCGTGTGTTGCGAATCCTTTGGACGGAAATCTACAACGACCACAATATGATGATCAAGGAGGCCCAACGTGGAAAACAACAGCATTGATTTATTCGCACCGTTGGCATCCCTGCAATGGGTGGACCGCGACAAACTCCATGCCAACGACTACAACCCCAACAAAGTAAGCGAGGAAAACCTCAAACTGCTGGTACAATCCATCCTCACCAACGGCTGGACGCTGCCTATTGTGGTGCGGCCTGACTACACCATCATAGACGGATTCCACCGCTGGACAGTATCAGGCCGCGAACCCCTGCGCACAAAGCTGGGCGGCAAAGTGCCCTGCGTTATTGTGGACCATCACGGAGACGAGAGCGCGGATGTATACGGCACTATCACTCACAACCGTGCGCGTGGTACGCACCTGCTGGAGCCCATGAAAGCCATCGTAAAGAAGCTGATGGACGAAGGTAAGACCGTGGAAGAGATCGGCAAGCAGCTGGGCATGAAGCCCGAAGAGGTGTTCCGCCTGTCTGGCTTTACCCGGGATGAGTTCTTGGAGCTTATGACGAAAGATCACCCAGTTTACTCCAAGGCGCGGGTCATCCGCAGCGTGTGAGTTGCGTGTAAGTTGTTCGCACGAAAATCGCACGGCGTGTGATCTGTGTAAGCGAGCGTGCGTTTTGCTGCGTATTTTTCGCGCGATTCTCGCTCATTTCTGGATGGCTGGACCATCAAGCGGCAGCCTGACCGGGCAAAAGGTACTGTGAAACCCCGACCCCGACCTGAGCGGGGCCGACGAGCCCAAAAGGCGCTTAGTTAGTGGGGTGATTTTTGGGGATTTCGCTACGGTTTGTAATACGATTTTTGCTGATTTTATCCACTTCGTACACACGGAAAGGAGTTGATTTTAAGATGGCTGCGAGAGAAAAAGTTGCGGACAAAAATGTTGCCACGACTGAGCTTGCCGCAGTGCTTGGAATCAGCGCCAGACGGGTGCAGCAGCTGGCCCAGGACGGCATACTGGACACCGTGGAGCGCGGGAAATTTGAACTCGGCGCGGCGGTGCAGGCTTATATCCGTTTCCTTGGGAGGGATGCCATGACCGAGGAGGATAAAAAACTGGAAAGCGCGAAGCGCAAGGCCGAGGCCACGCTGAAGCTGTCGAAGGCAAAAATCGCCAAAGCACAGGCGGACGAACTGTCCGGCCAGATGCACCGCAGCGAGGATGTGGCCGCCATGACAGCCGACCTTATCTATACGATACGCGGTGCGCTGATGGCTTTTCCGGGCCGCGTGGCGATTGATGCCTCTGCCATAACGGACGCTGCTGAAGAAGCCGAGTACCTGCGCAAAGAGGTCAATATCCTGTGCGCCCAGTTGGCGCAGTACCGCTATGACCCGAAAGCCTACGAAGCGCGGGTGCGGGAGCGTATGTCGTGGGGCGAAAAAGACCACGAGGATGACGATGAGTAGCGCCGCCGACATCAAGAGGCTGAACGCCGTACTTGCCAAGGTGCTGGACGGCATGAAGCCCCCGGAGGATGTGACCGTTACCGAGTGGGCCGAAAAGCACCGCAAACTGTCCAGTGAATCCAGCGCCGAGGTTGGCACATGGCGCACGAGCCGCACCCCATACCTGCGAGAACCGATGAACGCCTTTTGCGACCCGAAAATCCACCATCTTGTGATGGTGGCCGCCTCGCAGGTTGGCAAATCCGAGTTGATGAACAACTGCATGGGCTACATCATTGACTGTGACCCCGGCAGCATCCTGTTCATCCAGCCAACGACTGTGGACGCCAAGGAGTACAGCAAGCTGCGCATTGCCCCCATGATACGCGACTGCCCGACCCTGCGGCGGCGAGTGGCTGATCCCAAGAGCCGCGACAGCTCCAACACGATCTTGCAAAAAAGCTACCCCGGCGGCATCCTGACGATGTGCGGGTCTACCGAGGCCCACGCGCTGGCATCGAAGCCCATACGGTATGTGTTCGGTGACGAACGAGACCGCTGGGCAGCCAGTGCAGGCATCGAAGGTGACCCGTGGGGGCTGGCTATGGCCCGACAGACCACATTCTACAATGCCAAGGCAGTGGAGGTTTCGACCCCTACCGTCAAGGGCTCCAGCGTTATCGCAAAAAGCTACGCCAAAGGCACTATGGAGCGTTGGATGAGCCGCTGTCCGCATTGCAGGGAGTACCACGAAATCCAGTGGGAAGACATACGCTATGAATCCGAAACCAGTATCGTGAACAATGAGAAAACCTACAAGGTCGGAAATGTCTGGTATGTCTGCCCCGGATGCGGGTGCATCAGCGATGAATACACCATGAAACGCGCTCCGGCCAAGTGGGTTGCGGACAACCCTGCCGCCTACGACAACGGTATCCGCAGCTTTTGGCTGAATGCCTTTGTGAGCCAGTGGGCAACGTGGAAGTCTATCGTGCTGAAATTCCTTGAAGCCATCGGCGATACGGCCAAGATGCAGGTCGTGTACAACACCTGTTTTGGTAAGCTGTGGGAGAACCGCGGCGACATACAGGACGAGGACACGCTGCTGGGCCGCCGTGAGGACTACGATGCCGAGTTGCCCGATGGTGTGCTTGTACTGACTGCCGGCATCGACACACAGGATGACCGTATGGAGTACGAGATCAAGGGCCACGGCCACTTTGGCGAGACATGGGGCATCGAAAAAGGCATTGTGATGGGGCGACCCGATGACGATGCCACATGGGAACAGCTGGATGATCTGGTCTTTAACCGCTATTTCCAGTTCAAGGACGGAATCAAGCTGCGCGTTTCAATGTCCTTCGTTGATGAAGGCGGCCATTTTACCCAAGAGGTGCGCCAGCGCTGCCGGGAACGCATAGGCCGAAAGGTGTTCTGCATCAAGGGCTTTGCAGGCCCGGACAGGCCCTACACCGGGCCGCCCAAGCAGGTGAAAATCGTGGTGAACGGTACCCATGTCGGCACCTGCTGGCAGTACCAGATCGGCGTTGATGCCGGAAAGCAAATCATTATGGATAATCTGCGAGTCGGCACGGTTGGGCCGAAATACTGCCACTTCCCGAAGCGGGATGACTACGGCATCGGCTATTTCAACGGCCTGCTGTCGGAGCATCTTGTGTACAAAAAAGACAAGCGCCAGCCATGGCAATGGGAGAAAATTCCCGGCCACGAGCGAAACGAGGCGCTGGACTGCTGCAACTATGCAATGGCGGCCTTCAAGGCGCTGCCGTGCGACCTTGACGGCATTGACCGGGCACTGAAACGCGCCCGCGGCGTGGCGGTTGATGCACCTGCCGCGCTGGAAGTACCGCAAACCAAAAGCCCGCAGCCGAAACGGCGCGGGCTTTCCAAATACTATGATGAATGGTGAGGGTCATTATGGACAGAACGATGATTGAAAAGCGGCTGAAATTCCACACCGAAAGGCTGGACAATCTGTATGATGCCTACAATGCGCTGGTAAACAGCCGCGCAAAAAGCTACCGGCTGGATGACCGCGAACTCACCAGATTCGACCTTGACACGCTCAGCGATGAAATTGAAGATGCCGAGCGGAAAGTCGAGGAACTGACCGCGCTGCTGAACGGCCAGAGCGCCCGCAAGGCGTTCGGCGTGATCCCGCGCGATTGGTGACACCCTACTTTGGGTACTGGCCGCTCCCCAAGCTATAACGGCGGCCTTTACCGCGGGCGATGGTTTCTTTCACTACTCCTTTTCTTTTCCATCTGCCCGCTTAGTTTGAAAATTACGGAGGCGATTGTACTTGAGCAACATGAGAAAGCCCAGCGCACCGCAGGCAAGCGGATACAGCAACGCCGGCGGCAGCCTTACACGGCGGGCCACGCGCAGTTTTAGGCCCGACAGCAATTCGCCGAGCCAAGATATAAACCAGAATAACGCCACACTGCGCCAGCGCAGCCGCATGCTGTATATGAGCAGCCCCATTGCGGCAAGCGCCATCAATACGAACCGCACCAAGGTCGTAGGCACCGGTCTGACGCTGAAAACGGCCATTGACCGCGATGTGCTGGGCATGACACCGGAAACGGCCAAAAAGTGGCAAAGCCAGACAGAGGCCGAGTTCCGGTTGTGGGCGGAGAACAGCCGCAACTGTGATGCGCTGGGCATGAACAACTTTTACGGCTTGCAGCAGTTGGCCCTGAAAAGCTGGCTGATGAGCGGTGATGTGTTCGCCCTTGTCAAGCGGGCACCGCAGACCACAAAGCTGAATCCCTACACGCTGCGGCTGCATCTGGTGGAGGCTGACCGCGTCAGCACCCCGGACACCTGCGGCGATGTCATGAACCGTTGGGCGAACATCACCGAGGGCAAAAACACCAACAACGGCAACAAAATCTATGACGGTGTGGAGGTAGACAGCAGCGGCCTTGCCGTGGCCTACTGGGTGCGCAACACCTACCCACGCGAGATTTCGCAGGAGCAAACCAAGTGGCAGCGCATTGAGGCCGTGGGCAGGCAGACTGGCCTGCCGAACATCCTGCACATCATGGACAGCGAGCGCCCGGACCAGTACCGCGGCGTGCCGTATCTGGCCCCGGTCATTGAAATGCTGCTCCAGCTGCGGCGCTACACGGAATCCGAATTGATGGCCGCACTGGTGCAGAGCTTCTTTACCGCGTGGATCGTGACCAATACCGACAAGACCGCTATCCCCACCAATGAGGTGGGCGGCGGCGATATTGCCGGTGTGCCTGTTGAAAACCCCGACACCGACAACATCAGCCACAGCGACAATGAGTACGAGATGGGGCCCGGTCAGGTTTATCACCTCGGCCCGGACGAGGATATCAAGTTTGGCAGCCCCAATGTACCGACAGCCGGGTTTGATACATTCGTAAAAACCATGTGCAAGATGGTGGGCAGCGGCCTTGAGCAGCCCTACGAGGTGCTGCTGAAAGAGTTCAACAGCAATTATTCCGCCAGCCGCGGCGCACTGCTGGAAGCGTGGGAGGCGTACAAGATGCGCCGGGTCTGGCTGGTGGACGGCTTTTGCCAGCCAGTGTATGAACTCTGGTTGGCCGAGGCCGTAGCCCGTGGGCGTATCAAAGCGCCGGGCTTTTTTGATGATCCGTTGCTCCGCGCTGCATGGTGCGGGGCGCGGTGGATTGGCCCTGTGCAGGGTACGCTTGACCCCAAGAAAGAGGTCGAAGCCGCTATCCTGCAAGTACATCACGGTTTCCGTACCCATGAGCAGGTTGCCCGCGAACTGGGCGGCGGTGACTGGGAGGAAAATGTTGAGCAGTTGAAGCGTGAGAATGAAATGCTGAAAGCTGCCGGCGTAGAAAAAGTGGAAGAAACCACCAAAAGCATGATTGAAGGAGGAGACGAAGATGGCGAAGGCCAGCAAAATCCCGGTGGCGGTGATGAATAACCCGCCCGCCGCCGTGAGCATCCAGCGCCCGTGCTACGCTATGGCAACCACGGACGGCCAGAGCGCCGATATTACCATGTACGGCGAGATTGTCGAGGAACAGCCCGTGGACTGGGAGACGGGTGAACCCATCCCCGGCCAGTACATCATTGAGAGCGAATTTCTGGACGATCTGAACAGAATTTCCGGGTGCGACAATATTATCATCCACATGGACAGCTTGGGCGGCAATGCCGGGGTATCTATCCTGGTCCACAACAAGCTGCGGGATTTGGCTGCCAAAGGTGCAAAGCTGACCTGCATTGTGGATGGTGTTGCCATGAGCGGCGGCAGCCTTATCATGTGCGCCTGCGACACGGTCAAAGTGAATCCCTCAAGCCTTGTGATGATCCACAAGTGTTGGTCGTTCATCTGGGGCGCGTACAATGCCGAGGATCTGCGCAAGGCCGCCGATGTCAACGATGCCTGGGATAAGAGCCAGGTCTCCATCTATAGACGCAAGACCGGGCTCTCCGAGACAGTGCTGCTGCACATGATGGCAGACACTACCTACATGACCGGCAAAGAGGCCGTGGAGAAAGGCTTTGCCGATGAACTGCTGGACGATGCCGAGCCGCTGGAGATTTCCGCCAGCGCCGACAGCCAGACGATTTCCTGCAAGGGCCACGCGCTGCGGCTGATGCCCGGCGTGAAGCTGCCCGACAACATTCCCTTGGCAAAAGCGCCCGCCCCTGTGGCGCCCGCTGCTGCAAATACAAAAACGGCGGTAGAACCCGCCAACACCAACGAAGGAGGACAAACCCCTATGGCAAACGAAACCAATGGTGCCCAGAACCCCACGCCCGCCGTGGAGAACCCGCAGGTCGCGGTTGACGCCGCCGTAAGCGCTGAACGCCACCGGCTGGAAGAGATCGACCAGATTGCAGGCCTGTTCAACGCCGAGATGGTCCACGAGGCCAAGTATGGCGCAACTGCCTGTGACGCCCGTGAACTGGCGTTCCGTGCAGCGCAGGCGGCCACCCAGCAGGGCCGCGATTTCCTGACCGCGCTGGGTAATGACAACCAGCAGAGCGGCGCGCAGAGCGTGAGCGCTGTACCCGGCGAAAGCGCCGAGGGCAGCCCGGAGGGCACCCCCGCCGAGCTGACCCCTGCCGAGAAGATGGCAGCAGCCCGCCAGAGCGTGAAAGCGCTGCTGCACCCCGAAACCAACAAGGAGGGCAAGAACAATGGCTGAAAAGTTATTGAGCAAGAAGCTTGGCGAGGTCGAGATTGACGGCCTCGTGACCGCCATCGACCCGCACATCGTCATTGGTGCGGGTGTGATCCGCAAGGCATCCAGCGGCACCCTGAAGCTGACCCGTGGCACGGTGCTGGCAAAGTCTACCGGCACTGCCGGTGACAACAAGCTGGTCGTGCTGGGCACCGCCGCCAGTGGTGATACCGAGACGCTGACCGCCAACTGCATCCTGTGCGATGATGTGGAGGTCGGCACCGCCGCAGATGCCACCGTGGCCGTGTATCTGGCCGGGTGCTTTGACCCTGGCAAGATCGTTATGACCAACAGCCACACGCTGACCGAGGCCGACAAGGACGCCCTGCGCGATGCGGGCATCGTCTTTAAGGCTGCATCGCCTGCACTGTAAGGAGGACACAACAATGCCTGCAATTTCTTTGAATATGCTGGAAACCTACACGCTGATGGCCATCGGCGAGGAGATCGTGCCCCGCGCAAACTTCTTCCGTGACCGCTATTTCCCCACGGAGGCCGGTGACCTGTTTGCCAACGACAAGGTCCTGACCGAGTACCGCAAGGGTGACCGCAAGATGGCCTCTTTCGTGTCCCCGCGCGTTGGTGACATCCCGATGGATCGCCGCGGCTACGAAATCCACGAGTACCAGCCCGCATTCATTGCGCCCAGCCGTCCGCTGACCGCCGATGAACTGAACAAGCGCGGCTTCGGTGAAGCGCTGTACAGCCAGAGTACCCAGGCCCAGCGTGCCGCCCGTCTGTTGCAGGACGACCTGCGCGACATGGATCTGCGCATTGAGCGCCGCGAGGAGTGGATGTGCGCCAAGACCATGATCGACAACGGCTGTACCATGCAGGAGTATCTGGACGACAAGACCAAGGGCGATACCCTGATCGTTAAGTTCTACGATACCGCCACCGAACACAAGTACACCCCTGCCAAGAAGTGGAACGCCTCCGGTGCCACCTATGCCGACTTCAAGAATGATGTCATCGCTGCCTGCCGTCTGCTGACCCGCCGCGGTCTGCCCGCTGAGGATATGCTGATTGGTGCTGATGTGAACAGCTGGCTCCAGTCTAATGCCGAGTTCCAGAAGCTGCTGGACCGCAACAGCGGCATCCTCACCGGCACGGTGAACGAGCAGCTGACCCGCTATCCCGGCGTGACCTATATCGGCCGCTTCAACTTCGGCGGTCACAATCTGGATCTGTTCTGTGTGGACGAGGAGTACGAGGACGAGAACGGGCAGAGCGCCAAGTTCTTCCCTGCAACCAGCGTGGAGATCACCGCCCCCAGCTGCGGCCATCTGATGTACGGCCAGATTACCCAGATGGACTACGGCCAGACCGACTTTACCTCCTATGTGGCAAAGCGTGTTCCCAAGCTGATTGTGGACCAGCCGAACGACCTGCGTAAGCTGCGCTATGCCTGCCGCCCGCTGGCCGCCCCGAAGAACTACACCCCGTGGATTTACATGGAGAGCGTCATCGACTAAGCCGGAAGGAGTACGCCATGAAAGTGAGAATCATCTGCGGCAGCTACGGTTACCGCACCAAGTACGGCGTGAAGCCTGTAATGCTGGGCGAAACCTGCGAGGTTGACGGCATGGAGGCGGGCCGCCTGGTTGGGCTGGGCATTGCCGAAATCGTGGACGCACCCGCCTCGCCGTCTGCCGCCGCCCCTGCACAGGCCGCCGCCGAGCAGGAATATAACGACACCCCCGCCGAGGAGAACGCCGCAGAAAAGCCCGCAGCCGCCCATCTGGTGCCCGAAGACCTTGCCGACATGACCGTTGCCAATCTGAAGAAGATGGCCGCCGACATGGGCATTGACACCAAGGCGCTGAAGACCAAGGATGCGCTGATTCAGGCAATCTGCGCCGAGGAGGTTTACCCCGGCGAGCCTATGGACGGCCCTGATCTGGGCGCTGAAGCGCCCGTGGTGTGAGCGGGTTCCGTGACGCTGTGCAGGATGACCTGCATGGCGTTTTTTTGAACCTTGACGAGTTTGCCGAGCGCCACACGGTCATTTATGACGGCGAAACCTACGAGGATATCCCGGTAGTTATCACCGGGCTGCACGAGCGTGACCGCCGACAGCTGCAGAGCGACCATGCACAGGGGCTGTACCTTGTGAGCCGCGTTATGCACTGCGCCCTTGATGATCTGGGCGGCAACCAGCCCGAAAAAGGCTGCCGTATCCGCATCAACGAACGCGAGGGCGGCAGCTTTTTCCATGATTACTATGTGGCATCGTCCATCTGCGAGATGGGTATGCTGCGCGTGGAGCTGGAGGATGTGGACGAATGAGCGTTTCTACCGCGTCCAACGGCGCTATCAACATCTACCTTACAGGCGGTGCGTTGGACAGGGCCGAGAAGATGCTGGCGGGTATACCCGGCGGCACCGAAAAGGCCGTGAAAAGCGCCATGAGCCGTGCTGTGAGCAATATGCGCAGTGGCTACGTCAAGGAAGTCCAGAAAAAATACGACATCAGCGGTGCCAACCTGCGGACCGACAAGAACATCAAATGCCGCTATTCCTACGCAAGCGGCAGCGTGACCGCTACCGTGACCTTTGCCGGGAAGAAAATTCCCATGTATCGCTACAACGGAACGACCCCCAAGATTCCGAAATACGATACGAGCCGCCGTGTGCCTGTCGTTATCAAAAACGAGACGAAAATGGCGCACCCCGGCATCACGGCGCGGGCGCACATTTTCAAGGTTACATCGCCGTACCTCATTGATGAGAGCTTTGTTGCTACGATGAAAAATACTCACACGGGCATTTTTGAACGTGACGGCACAACAATGGAAAACGGCGGCGATGGCATCACCGAGAAGATGGGCCTTTCCATCCCGCAGATGGTCGGAAACGAGGAAGTCCGCGAGAACATCGCCGATGAAGCGTGGAAGAAGTTCGATGAACGCCTTGACCATGAGATCATGGCGCTGATGAACGGCTGGAGGTGATGTAAATGACTACGCTGATTCTGCTGGACAGGCTGACAGACTTTACCCGCGATGCGGTGAAGGATCTGCTGCTGCCTGCTCGTCAGCAGGAAAACGATGCCGAAGCCCCTGCCATGAGGGCGGCGGAGGTGTACAAAATGCGGCTGCCCGATTCCGGCAGCGCCAAGAAGAAAGCGCCGTACATCATCCACCAGATCGTTACCACAAACGACCTGCAGCCCGTGGGCGAACAAATCCACGCCACAGCCAAGTTGCGCACGGTGTTCTGTGTGTACAGCCCCGATGAGGAAGAAGGCTCGCTGATGCTTTTGAACCTTATGGAGCGGCTGCGCATTGCGCTGCTGAAGCAGGTCGTCATAGGCCACCAGTTTACGCTTGACACCACGGCGGGGCTGGAACGGCTGATGTATCTGGATGACACAGCGCCCTACTACATCGGAGAGATGGCGACAGAATGGATTCTGCCGCCTGTCCAGAGGGAGGTAAGCCCATGGGAACCGAACCCCAGACCATGACCGTTGAGGATGCGTTCTGCGTCTATCTTGGCCCGACCATTGTGGGGGTCATCCAGTACGGAACCATCTACATTGGCAGCAAGGAGCAGGCTTTGAAAACCGCCGCTGCTGCCATTGAGAAGTACCCGTTGATAGCGCGGCTGATTGTGACGAGCAAGACGCTTGCCCAAGACCGCATCAAAATCAAAACACCGGGCAATCTGCTGTACGAAACGCGGCGGCAGCTGACCCGGAAATTTTAAGGAGGAAAACCTATGCCTACGAAACATGGCGTGTATACCACGCAGGCCGCTACCGGCGTGAGCACCCCGTCCGTTGCTGACAGCGGCATCCCGTTTGTTGTCGGCGCGGCCCCGGTGCAGTCTGCCGACAACTATTCTGCCGCAGCGCTGGGCCTGCCCGTGCTTTGCACCAGCTTTGCCGAAGCAAAAGCGGCGCTGGGGTACAGTGACGATTTTGCCAGCTATGACCTATGCGAAGTGATGTATACCCACTTCCAGCTGTTCGGCTGCCAACCCGTCATCCTGTGCAATATGCTGAACCCCGCCACGATGAAAGCAACTGTGACTGCTGCCGACATCAACCTGACCGACCACAAAGCGCTTCTGCCCATTGATGCCATCAATGATGCTTCGCTGGTCGTAAAGCCCAGCACCAGCGGCAGCGCACTGACCAAGGGCACCGACTACGAGGCCTACTACAGCGGGGAGAACCTTGTCGTTGAGGCCATCGAGGGCGGCAGCGCCTATTCTGCCGCCAAGCTGAACATCGCCTACAACAAAGTGGACACCAGCAAGGTCACCAAGACCGTTGTTGCCGGTGGCTTTGCTGCGGTTGACAGCTGCATGAGCACTGTTGGCATCGTGCCTGACCTGCTGCTTGCCCCGAAGTACAGCAGCGAGAGCGAGGTTGCCGCTGTGATGGCAACCAAGGCGGGCGGCATCAACGGTATGTTCGGCGCTAAGGCGCTGGTCGATCTGGATACCGCTACCGCGAACAGCTACACCGCCGCTGTGTCCACCAAGGCCAACAAAGGCATGACCGACGCCAACGAGATCGTGTGCTGGCCTATGGCTACGCTGGGTGACCGCAAGCTGCACATGAGCTGCATTGTGGCGGGCCGCATGGCTGCCACTGACACCGACAACAGCGGCGTTCCCTATGAGGGCCCGTCCAACAAGGATGCCAAAATTGACGGTCTGTGCCTTGCCGATGGCACCGCCGTTGTGCTGACCCTTGAGCAGGCCAACACGCTGAACGGCGGCGGCATCGTGACTGCGCTCAACTTTATGGGCGCGTGGAAGGTCTGGGGCAACTATAACGGCTGCTACCCGACCAACACCGACCCCAAGGATATGTTCATTTCGTGCGGGCGTATGTTCGCCTATGTGCAGAACACCATCATCCGTACCTGCTGGCAGTTCCTTGACAAGCCCATGAACCGCCGCCTGCTGGATACCATCACCGACACGGTGAATATCTGGCTGAACGGCCTTTCGGGCAGCGGCTACCTGCTGGGCGCCCGCGTGGAGATCAGCGAGGACGAGAACCCCATGACCCAGCTGATGGCGGGCATCATCAAGATTCATGTCTACATGACCCCGGCCAGCCCGGCACAGGAAATCGACTTCGTTCTGGAGTATGATTCCAGCTATGTGACCAGCGCTCTGACCGCGTAAAGGAGGAATAAACAATGCCGAGAGTAGATCAGTCTACCATCAACTGGGCCGTCTATGAGGACAACACCGAGTACGCCGGCATGGCACAGGCCACGCTGCCGAACCTTACCGCGCTGACCCAGAGCATCAGCGGTGCGGGCATCGCGGGCAATGTCGATGCAGTCATTCTGGGCCACTTTGATGCCATGAGCATGACGCTGAACTACCGCACCATGACCGAGCAGGCTGTACGCCTGAGCGAGCCCCGCCGCCACAACATCGACCTGCGCTATGCTGTGCAGGATGAAGACCCTGTTGCGGCTGCTGTGCAGATTCGCGCCATCAAGCATATTCTGGTGGTTATCCCCAAGACGCACACCCCCGGTACTGTTGCCCCGGCTACCCCGGAGAACGGTACCGGCGAGTTCGCCGTGCGTTACTGGGCCACCTATATCGACGGCAAGAAAGTCCGCGAGATCGACCCGCTGAACTTTATCTGCCTGATCGATGGCACCGACTACCTGGCCGATGTCCGCAAGGCCCTGGGCAAGTAATTTGCCCGGCAAGATCCGCTGACCCTGCCTGTAGTTGCGTGACAGATGGCTCACACATTTATGACAACACCCCATGCTGGTCAGCAAATTACAGGCAAGTTAGATATGCCCGGAGAGAAGCCCTCTCCGGGCATTTTTTTGAAGAATGAAAGGAGTTTGGCAAATGAGCGCCATTGACAACAAGCAGCTGAAAGCTGCACAGGCCGAGGCGGCAACCGCCACCGATACTTATACCCATGTGTTCAAGAAACCGTTCACCTATGAGGACAAGACCTACGAACAGCTGACGCTCGATTTCGGCAGCTTGACGGGGCGCGACTTCATGGCGATTGACCGTGAGGTGCGCGAGCGCGAAGGGCGTGTGCCCATTGTGCCGGTGTACGACACCAGTTTCCTGATGCGCATGGTCTGCCGCGCCAGCAAGGAGAAAATCGACTATGACACGATTGTTGCTGCACCATTTGCAGAGTTCAACGCGATCCGCGATAAGGCGCGCAGTTTTTTGCTGCGCACGGAGATGTAATAGACCGGGACTGCCTGTGGCTGCGTAAGCAGTGCATGATGCTGGCCCGGAACTGTTGCACCCCCGTGGATTACTGGCTGTCAATGACACTGGCCGAGTTGCAGGTCTGGATTGATGCCAACAACGGCCTGTTTGACAAGGACAATGCCAAACAATAACCCATAAAGGAGGCTGCCGTGGCAAGCCGTAAAGAATACGAAATGCTATTCCAGTTGGATGCAAAGCTCGGCAGCAGCTATACATCCACATTTTCCAAAGCGAAGAGCGGCCCCAGCGAACTGCAAAAGGAAATTCGCAGTTTGCAGAGTGTGCAGGCTGACATATCGGCCTACACTAAACAGCAGGCCGCCGTTGAAAAGACCCAAGCCAAGCTGGACAATCTGAACAAGCAGTATCAGTTGCTACAGCAGGAAATCAAGGAGACCAACGGCCCGACCACTTCCCTTGAACGCGAGAGCGCCAAGCTGGAGCAGCGCATTGGTGACACCAGCAATGCGCTGGCGGCCCAAAAGGAAAAGCTGGGCTCGACTGCCAAATCGCTGAATGAGGCAGGTGTCGGCACGGACAATCTGGGCGCAAAAAGCCAAGATCTTGCTGATAAGCTGAACACCCTGCGGGCCAAGGAAGAAGCCGCAGCCGAGAGTGCCGAGGAATACGGCGACAAGGGCACGAGCTCCATCGAAGCCGTATCGCAGGCATTTGCTGCCGCAAAAGTCTATGAAGCCCTTGAACAGATCAAGGATGCGTACATGGACTGCATCAACTCTGCCGGTGACTTTGAAGCGTCCATGAGCAACGTGGAGGCGTTGAGCGGTGCCAGCGGCGACCAACTGCAGGCCCTGACCGACAAGGCTAAGGAGATGGGCGCGACCACCAAATTCACTGCCGGCGAATCGGCAGATGCGCTGTCCTACATGGCGTTGGCCGGGTGGGATACCCAGTCGATGCTGCAAGGCATCAGCCCCATCATGGAACTGGCCGCTGCTGCCAACATGGATCTGGCCTCGGCCAGTGACATTGTGACCGACTACCTGACGGCGTTCGGGTTGACGGCATCCGACACCACGCACTTTGTGGATGTAATGGCCTATGCCATGAGCCACTCCAACACCAATGTGGAGCAGCTGGGCGAAGCCTACAAGGCATGCGCCGCAACTGCGAAATCCATGGGCTACTCCGTAGAGGAAACCACGGCGGTGCTGGCTACGATGGCGAACGCCGGTGTTAAAGGCGGCGAGGCCGGTACGGCCCTGAACGCCATTATGACCCGTCTTGCCACTAACACAAAGGGCTGCGCCGATGAACTGGAAAAGTACGGCGTACACATCTATGACGCACAAGGCAACATGAGCAGCCTGTCGGATATTCTGACAGGTTTATCTGCCGTGTGGGATAACCTGACCGATCAGGAACAGGCAAACCTTGCGAAAACCATTGCCGGTACGAACCAGTATTCCAAGCTGCAAACGATTATGGCCGGGTGCAGCGAGCAGGCAGCCAAGGGCGGCCAGAGCTTCAGTGACTACGCCTCTGCACTTGAAAACTGCTCCGGCACTGCCGGGAAGATGGCCGGCACGATGCTGGACAATCTGAACGGCAAGATGACGCTGTTTGAATCTGCCGCAGACGGCCTTAAAATTGCCGTTGGCGAGCAGCTGACCCCTGCCATGAGCGACCTGTACGAAGTGGGCGCAGATGTGCTTTCCGGCATGACCGAGTTTGTCAACGACAATCCCGGCGTGGTCAAGGGCATAACAACCACCGTTGCCGTACTCGGTACGGCGGCTGCGGGGATCGCCGGTGTGACGGCGGCTGTCAACCTTGCCAGCGCGGCAGCTGCTGCCTTTACGGCAGTGACGAGCGTTGCCCTTGGGCCGATTGCGCTTTGTGTGGCCGGTATTGCCGCAGTAGCCGGTGCTTTCGTGGCTGTTACGAGTGCCGCAGATGCTGCGGTTGAGGCATCCGGTGACTGGCCGCCTGCGCTGGACGAGATCACCACCGCCGCCAACGGTGTGACCAACGCGCTGGACGGTGCCAACGCCACCATGCAGGCCAGCGCCGAAACTACAATGGCGACTGCCGGCACGGCGGATCTGTACATCACCAAGCTGGAAGAAATGGGCGACTATGCCAAGCTGAGCGCCGATGACCAGCAGGAATACCGCAATGTGCTGACGCTGCTATGTGACCTGATTCCCGATCTGGCCGGGTATATTGATACCACCACCGGCAAGATACAGGGCGGCACCACAGCGCTGCGCGGATATGCCAAGGCATGGCAGGACAGCGCCAAGGCGCAGGCCTACCAAGAGTTCATGTCCGATGTGTCGCAGCAGTACAACGATGTCACCAAGGAGCTGTACCAGAACCAGCTGAAGCTGACCGAGGCACAGACCAAGGGCGAAGCCGCCAGCAAGGGCATGGACGAGACCTATCAAAAGCTGCTGTCCACCCTGGGCATGACGGATGACGAATTCCAGAAAACCTACGGCAGCGTGAGTGCCATTGCGGGTGTTCACCTTGACCCCGAAATCGCTGACGAGGTTATGGACCTGCGCGACAGCTACGAGGAATATTCCAACCAGCAGCTGGAGGCCGCCGAGAACGAAAAGGTCTACCAGCAGGCCGTTGACGATGGCATCGCCAAACAGGGCGAGGCCCAGCAGGCCATTGAAGACGCGCAGACCGCCTACGAGAATCTGGAGGCCGCCCAGTCCGGGGCCACAAGCTCTGCATCCGAGGGCGCGGCTGAGCTCGGACAGGCCATCAGCGATGTGACAGTCGAAGCCCAAAAGCTGGTTGAAGCCTACAACACCGCCTATGATGCTGCCGAGAAATCCATCGGCGGCCAGTACGAGATTTGGGATAAGGCATCCAGCGTGAGCGCCACCAGCGTGGACGCACTGAACAAAAACCTTGAAAGCCAGACCACCTACTGGCAGGACTATAACACCAACCTTGATACCCTGCGCGAAAAAGCCGGGAGCATAGAGGGCTTGAGTGATATGGTAGCCAGCTTCGCCGATGGCAGTAAGGAATCTGTGGACGCTATCGCCGGTATGGCCCAGGCGGCCCAGGATGGCGGCGGCAAGCTGGAAGCGATGGTGAAGAACTGGCAGGATCTGCAGCAGGCACAGAAGGATGCCAGCGGAGCGCTTGCCGACCTGACCACCGACTTCAGCAGCAAAATGGATGAACTGGCCCAAAAGGCCGGTGACACTGTAGATGAACTGGATATGAGTGCCGAGGCTGCAAAAAACGGCAAGGCCACGGTGCAGGCATTCATCGACAGCGCATCCAATATGCTGCCCGATGTGCAGACCGCCTATGCGAAGATCGGCACGACTGCGGCCAATGCCCTGCAGAGCAAGCTGGACAAAGCCAACACCAGCGGACGCGCCCAGAAAACCGGCGCACAGGCAACAGGCACGCGCAATGCCGAACCCGGCTGGACGCTGGTTGGCGAGTACGGGCCGGAAATCGTCTACATGCAGGGCGGCGAGGGCGTTCTGAATGCCGCCCAGACCAAGGATGTGCTGCCCGCACTGGATGACCGCTACACCGATACCCGCGCTGAGAATGCCGAAGCGCCTGCCCCGAAAGAAACGGCGCAGGCTGCCGAGAGCGCTGCCGTCAACCCCCACGAGGGCATACGGAACGACACCAGAGCAGCCCAGACCCCTGTCACAACCGCGCGAGTGATGCCACAGACGGCTGATGGGCCCGCAGAGGCGGTCTCTGCGCCCGCTGTGAACCAACCCAAGGTAGACATACCCCAAGAGGTCGAAGCGGCGCAGGAACCTGTCTCCGCCGCCGTGGCAGCCGATGTACCTGACACTGTGAGCGCGGCTGAACCATTTTCGGGAATTCCCGAAAATGGTATGCAGTACGCCGAGACTGTGCAGGCAGAGGACGCCTACCCGGCAAGTGCTGCCCAGCCCGCCGCTGAGGCGGCTGCTTTTGCCCCTGCCGAGGCTGATAAGGTAGACATACCCCTTGATGGGCAAACGCCCGAAAACGGCCTGTCTGCCGCCGAGATGAACCATGCCGCTGAAGCTGACGCAATGCTGGCCGACTATACCGCTGTTATCAGCCCGCGGGCCGTGGATGCGATGGGCAGCTTTGCCGCCCAGAACGCCAAGCCAGCCGCCGAGGCGGTACAGGCTGAGAGCGCCAAAAGCAGCACCACAACCCAGTTGCAGCCCATGAGCCTTTCACCGGTATTCCAGATCAGTGGCATGCAGGACAGCCAGCAGCTGCGCAGCGCACTGAACCAGAGCGTTGAGGATATGCGCCAGATGATACTGGATGTTGTGCAGAGCGCCAGAGATGACGAGGAAAGGATGAATTTCAGCTAATGACCTATACGACTGTACAGGGCGATATGTGGGATTCCATCGCCTATAAAATCTTTGGCAATGTAGCTGCCACCGACCAGCTGATGGCGCTGAACCAGCAGTATCTGCACACCTACATTTTCCCGGCAGGGGTCGTGCTGACCCTGCCCGAAGCCAAAACGGAAAGCGAGCAGCCAACCGGGATGGTGCCGTGGAAGAAGGTGGACGCATGAGCGTTTTAGCCCGCCGCAGTAAGCTGCTGATGTGGTTTGACGGTGTGAATATCAGCGATGATATAGCGCCGTATTTTCTGACCGCGACCTACACCGACAACGATGACGGCGTATCCGATGATTTGCAGGTCACTTTGCAGGACCGCGATAAAATCTGGATGAAAAGCTGGCTGAACGAAATGGTGAACGCCGCTGCCGGGGATGCCTTGAAAATCCGCGCCAAGATCTGGATAAACTACTGGAACGGCTACGATGTGGAGGAGTTCCTCGACTGCGGCGAATTTGAGCTTGATTCCGTCTCGTTGTCCGGCCCGCCGAACACGGTGACCATCAAGGCATGCAGCCTGCCGTTTACGAGCCAGATACGCCAGACCAAAAAATCCAAGGCGTGGGAGAATTACAGCCTGTCCGCAATCCTTGCAGAAATTGCAGGGGCAAACGGCATGGGATATTTCTTTGATACGCCTAACGACCCTTTTTATGACCGCGTGGAGCAAAGCAAAATCAGCGACATCGCCTTTTTGCAACGGCTTTGCACCAATGCGGGGCTGAATATCAAGGCTACCAAGGGCAAGCTGGTCATCTATGACCAGAGCGACTACGAGCAGCGGCCTGTTGTGATTGAGGCAGACTACCGCGATACCAGCTTTACCAAGTGGAAGTTGGACACCAAGACTGCCGACACCAAGTACGCCAGCTGCCGTGTGAGCTATGTTGAGCCCGCCACAGGTGCCTGTATTGAGTACACGGCTTACACCGAAGACTATGACGAGGACGCCAAGACCAACCAGCAGTTGGAGCTCTACGCCAAGGTCGGCAGCGTGGCCGAAGCCAAAACGATGGCTGAAAAGCACCTTCGGCTGCACAACAAATTTTCTAAGACGGTGCAGTTTACCCACACCGGCCATGTTTGGTATGTGGCCGGTGTGGGTATCCGTGTCAAAGGCTACGGCTTTTGGGATGGACGCTATATCTGCACACAGGCAAAGCACACAATCAACGAAAACGGCTATACAACAACCGTTACAGGCCGCAGGATACTGGAGGGATATTGATGGCTGATGAAGTAACCCGACTGCGTATCGGCACCGTGTCTGCTGTCGATAAGGCCAATCTGGCCGCCCGCGTCATTTTCAAGGACGAGAACATCGTATCCGGCTGGCTGCCTGTTTTGCAGCGAACCGGGGAAATTGTTACAGTTGCCACTGCCGGCAAGCACGACCACGATGTTGACGGTGACTGCACAGTGAAAAATACCACCAAAACGCCGACCACATGGACAGACAGTGAGGGCAAGGTGCATACCAGCTATGAAACCGCCCACAGTCATGGGGCCAAGGTGAACTACTGGCTGCCAAAGGTCAATGAGACCGTGGCGTGCCTGTATCTGCCGACCTTTAACGGCGATGGTGTGATACTGGGGGCGATTAAAACATGATTGTCGGCTGCCTTGGAGACCTTATCTTTCAGGTCAGCTCTGATACGGTGCTGACCGTAAGCAACTTTGTGGAGAGCGCATCCACCCGGTACGCCATCCACCAGCGCCACAACAACAGTGCCTGCCTCGAGTACACCGGCATGGACCCCGACCAGCTCACCTTTGATATTGAGTTGTCCGAGTATCTGGGCGTGTATCCGCAGAGTGCCATCAACATACTGTGGGGCTACATCCGCAGCGGACAGCCGGTATCCATGGTGCTGGGCCGGACCGTGTACGGGAAATGGCGCTGGGTAATCAAGAGTATGGCCATCAAGATGAAGCACACCGACAAGGACGGAACATGGACGCACTGCACCGTCAGTGTGACCTTGATGGAATATCTGGCGCAGTAAGGAGGGCTGAAAATGAGTTACCTTGTGAGCGCTCTGCCGGACGATGAACTGCTTTTGAACTGCACCGACACCGTAACAAGCGTGCTGCAGAACATCAAGTGCATCATCCAGACCCGCAAGGGCGACATACCCCTGCACCGGGGCATCGGCCTGACGGGCAACTGGATCGACAAGCCGATTACGGTTGCCCCTACACTGATGGTGGCAGACCTAAAAGAAGCCATCGAGGAGGGCGAGCCCCGCGCCGAGTTTGTGCAGGCCACCTTTGAAATCGACCCGAACGACCCGGCGCATCTTATCCCAACCGTGGAGGTGAATATCCGAGATGAGTAGAAACCCCTTGTATCAGTTCGTGGACACCGACACGACCAGGCTGGAGGCTGCGCTGGTAGATGCCTATGAGGCTATTGTCGGCCACAGCGCCCAGCCCAGCAGCCCGGAGCGCATTTTTATTGCGTGGGTCGCAAGCATCATTTTGCAGGAAAGGGTGTATCTGAACCATGCGGGAAACCAGAACATACCGAGCCGCGCCGAGGGCGCGAACCTTGATGCCCTGGGCGAGCTGTTCTACCAGCATACGCGCCCGGCCGCGACCTCCTCCACCGTGACTATGCGGTTCAATATCAGCGAGGCGCAGACCAGCGCCGTGCTGATCCCGAAAGGTACGCGCGTGAGCAATGGGCAGAATATGTTCTGGGCTACCGTGGAGGACCGCTACATTGCAGCCGGGCAGACCCACGGCGATGTGACAGCCGAGTGCATGACTGCCGGCACGGCGGGAAACGGTTACCTTGCAGGTCAGATCGCCACTATTGTGGATGTGTTCGACTACTACACCAGCTGCACCAACCTGACCGAGAGCGGCGGCGGCAGCGATGCCCCCACCGATGACGAGTTCTACGAGCAGCTGCGCCAGAGTGAGGACAACTATTCCACCGCGGGGCCGAAAGGCGGCTACATTGCCAAGGCTAAAGCCGTGAGCAATGACATTGCCGATGTGCTGCCCAACAGCCCGACCCCCGGTGAGGTGCGCATCTATGTTCTGATGGAAGACGGCACGATTGCCGGGCAAGAAGTGAAGAATGCCGTGCTGGCTGCCTGCAACGCCGATGAAACCCGCCCACTGACCGACCATGTACTGGTGGAAGACCCCGAAACGGTGGAGTACGATATTGATGTGACCTACTATCTGAACCGCGGCGGCCCGTCTGCCGCCGATGTGCAGAGCGAGGTCAACGCCGCCGTGGATGCCTATGTGAAATGGCAGGCCGGCAAGCTGGGCCGGGACATCAACCCCAGCGAACTGACCCGCCGTATGATGGTGAACGGCGTAAAGCGCGTTGTTATCCGCAGCCCTGTCTACACAGAGCTGCGCAGCGGCAATGTGGCTACCGATGCCAGCGGGCGTGTGGCGCTGGCCGAACTGACGGATACCGTGCCGCAGGTTGGTAAGCTGCGTGGCCGCACCGTGACGAGCGGAGGGTATGAAGATGAGTAATACCCCCACCGCCGAGGAGTTCCTGCGGGCGCTGCCGCCCGTACTGCGCAATGACAGTCGCATGATAGCGCTGGGACAGGTTGTAGCCGAAGAACTTTCGGACCGCATGAGCGAGATTGAGAAAGCAGCCATCTATCCCCGCATTGACGAACTGGATGAAGCACTGCTGGACATTCTGGCCTACGATTTCAAGGTGGACTGGTACGGCTATGACTACCCGCTGGAAACGAAGCGGGCACTGCTGAAATCCAGCTTCTATATCCACCGTCATCTTGGCACCAAGGGCGCTGTTGAGGCGGCCATTCAATCGGTGTACCCCAAGAGCATCGTGGAAGAATGGTTCGACTATGTGGAGGGCGGCAACCCCTACACATTCCGCATTGTGCTGGACGCATCGACCCCCGCCGTGCCGGTGAACAACACAGACCTTTTGCGGGCAGTAAACCTGTACAAAAGTCTGCGCAGCCATCTGGACGGCATCATGTTCCGCAGCACACACTGTTTTGAAATCCGCACGGGCTGCGGATGGTGCGTGTACACAGCCCGCCTGTGCGGCACCTATCCGGTGCAGGCCAGGGAGGGAGCGATCTACAATTTCCCTGTAGTGGTGGAGACCGAGCACGGCGGCGAGGCGTACACCATGCCGCTGACAGGCCAGCCGACTGCCGGCACATTCCCGGCTCCTGCCGTGCAGGGCGTTATCGCCGGGGAAAATGTGGCCGTTGCCACAGCCGAAGATGGACAGACCTATACAAGCCCCATGACGGGCTATGCCACGGTGGGTACACACCCCGCTGCGGCAGTGCAGGGGTCTATCCTTGACGGCGTACTTATGACCGACACAGCCAGCGGGAGCGCGGGCTTTGAGGCTACCCCCTGCGGGCTGGAGCCGGGATCATTTTTTTAGGAGGTATGACCCATGATTGACAGTGCAGGGTTTACCGACCTGCGGAACTACATCAAGCGGCGTGTCGCTTATGCCAAGTACCGTGTCGGCAATACCTACATCAAAACGGACTTGTCCGATGTGGCGGTGCTGCCCAACGGCACGGTGCGGGCGCAGCTGACCATCAGCGCCGAAAGTGCCCCGCTGACCGTGACCCGCGTGGAACTGTACAACTCGGACAATGCGCTGTGGGCGCATCAGGATTGCAGCATCACGGTCAACACCGGGCAGACGGGCATCTTGTACTGGTTCGACTTTACCGTGACCGAGCAAGTTGTAAAAAAGCTGCTTGCGAAAGATGCCAAGCCTACGCGGAACTATGTCGTGACCGAGCAGGAGGTGAAATGAAATGTATTATCCTACCCAGTGGAAAGACCATGTGACGAATCCGAGCAACTGCTTCAACATCACGAAGAACGATGACGGCACCTACCAGATCACCCGCGCCGGCACTGTGATGCAGCAGGGTACGCCGCAGGATGCGGCACATTTTACCAACCAAGAGGACGGCATTTGGGAGTTGTTTGCCTGCTATGGCCTGCTGCTGAACTACGCCCGCCAGATGGGCTGGGATGTGGAGCGCGGCAGCATCAACCTGACGAACACCGCCAAGCCGTACCCGTTCAACAACAGCCAGAAGACCGTGGCCTTGCAGATGCAGCGCCCCAGCCGTGACTATATCGTCATCACCGAGGCAAGCAACGTGAAGGGGAACCTCGGTCAGATCGAGGTGAGCGACCAGCTGTCCAACGGCTTTAAGGTCGCCTACACCGGCAGCGCCACTGCTGCCACCATCAACTACATTGTGATCGGAGGGTACATGAAATGATTATCGTTGAGAAGAACCCCGGCCAGAAAATCGACTACGAGGTGAACAAGACCAAGATCACCTTTGACGATGACCTGACCCTGAACCTTGCCAAACGCGAGGAAGACTACGCCGTACACATTGATGTGTGCTTTGACGAGGACGGGGCGCTGTGCATCGGCGCTGCTGCCGGGCGCAGCTATGTAGCCCAGATTGACATCCCGCCCCGCCAGTACAAGGAAGTGCCTGCCACGGCGGCGGAGACGACCACCGGCGAGGCGGCAGACGATGCAGACGGTAGCCATACCCCGCAGCAGACAACCGCAAGGGAGCCGCTGCCGTTGGACATGAACACCGTGACGCTGACGCTGTGGAGCATCGAGTAAGGAGGTAAACCCCTATGGCTGATAATTTTGACCTGATGGCAACCGCACTGAAAGCGGTCTGCCCGAACAATGATATCCTGCTGGACAACGCCGGCAAGCCCAGCGTTATGGTCCGCATCCCGAAGATGACCTATGCCCAGCTGGGTATGGGCGAATCCACCGCACTGTTCCCGGCGTTCATCATCAACGGGCAGGAAGTGGACGAGATCTACATCTCCAAGTATCTGAATATCGTGCAGAATGGCCGTGCGTACAGTCTGCCCGGCGTTGACCCTGCCGCAAACATGAACTTTGACCAGGCCCGCAGCTACTGCGAGGCAAAGGGTGACGGCTGGCACTGCATGACCCGCATGGAGTGGGGTCTGCTGATGCGCATCTGCGAGATGCAGGGCTTTATCCCGCTGGGCAACAACAACTACGGCAAGCACAGTTCGGAGCAGTTCTATAAAGCGATTCCGACTTTAATCGACACGGGCGCTGGCGGCAAGACCGGACGCACCGCTACCGGCACCGGACCGCTGACTTGGTACCACGACAACAGCCCCAGCGGTATTGCTGACCCTGTCGGTGATGTGTGGGAGTGGGCCGGTGGCGTCCGCACTGTGTACGGCGAGCTGCAGGTCATGGCCAACAACAATGGCGCGGACGCTGCCAACTCGCAAGGTACCAGCAGCACCAAGTGGATGGCTATCAGCGCTGATGACGGCAGCTACATCACCCCGGACGGCAGCGGCACTACAGCCAACTCCGTCAAGCTGGACATCGTCAGCGGGCACATCCAGTGGTCCAAGACCATTACCACCCGCAACAAAGATTCCGACTGGCCGAACTGCAGCTTTGCTGCTATCACCTGCGACAGCACGATCAGTGATGCCGCCAAGCTGGTATTGCAGTGCCTCGGTATGCTGCCGTACAAGTCCACCGACCTGTGTGCTAAAGCAGGCCACCTGTGCTATTTCCGCAACCTCGATGCCGAACGCGCTTTCTTTTCGGGCGGCGGCTGGCGCGACTCTTCCTATGGCTTGGCTTCGTTCTACGGCAACCTCCCGCGCTCGTATTCGTGGTCGCACATTGGCTTCCGCGCCGCTTTTGTAAAACTGCCCACTGCGTAACTGCGCACTGGAGACCGCGCGATAGCGCGGTCTTGGGCAGCAGAGCGATTGCGGGATAGCCGCGCACAGGGATTCCCTCAGTCCGGCCCCGAAGGGGCCGGTTTATAAAATTGATTTTTCGGATTTTGGGTATTTTCTGCGATTTTTCCGACAGAATCTACCAAAACGACCCGCCGGGCGGGAAAAAGCTATATAATGCCCTGTGGGCTGGAGGTGCTGACAATGGCCGAAGAACTTAAAATCATGCAGAAAGTCTTTGACATGATGCAGTATGGGTACGGAGCCCTTGCGCAGTATCCGAAGTCTGAAAAGTTTGCTCTCTGCACCGACATCAAGCGCTGCATGGACACCATGCTGGAGCGCACGATTGAGGCGCAGAAGAAATACTACAAAAAGACTACCTTGCAGGATCTGGATGTGGAAGTGGCAAAGCTGCGGGCTTATCTGCGGTTGAGCCATGAACTCGGATTTCTCCCGATGAAGAAGTACGAGGTCTGGAGCGGCATGGCAGTCGAAATCGGAAAGATGCTCGGCGGTTGGCTTAAAACCATCAAGAGCCAGCCGAAGACATAGGGTATCAGCCGTGACGCGCTTTCTATTCGGGCGGCAACTGGAACAACTCTTCCTATGGCTTGGCTTCGTTCAACGGCAACAACCCGCGCTCGAATTCGAGGACGAACATTGGCTTCCGCGCCGCTTTACCTCATAGTCAGATATTGCAAGCTCGCGGGCTTGCTCTCAGTACAGAGGGATAAAGGGGCTGGTCTCCTTGGTTGCAGGGTAAAAGCTGCGGCCTTTAAATTTTAGCAGCTTTGCCGGTGTTCCGATGGCATACCTCCATACGGCACCTGCGGGGCTGCGAACCTCAAGGAGTGGCATTAGATTGGAAAAACACAGACATATTTTTGAGCAGTTTGCAACCTTCGACAATATGTATGATGGTTATTTGCTGGCGCGAAAACATAAGCGCTATCAGGATTGTGTGCTTGAGTACACCAATCTCCTTGAGGATAATTTGATCGATGCGGTGAATCGGCTCCAATGGCATGAGTACCAGACGGGGCCGCTTCACCAATTTTATGAGTATTACCCCAAGAAACGAATTATCAGCAGCCTGCCGTTCTATGACCGCGTTGTAAACTGCGCTGCGTACAATGTGACGTGGCCGATTTACAGCAAGTCGTTCTACGAACACAGTTATGGCAGCGTTCCCGGTAAGGGCCCTGTGCGGTGTGCAAACACGATACAGGGCTGGATGCGAGAGGCTGCGGCCAAACCCGGCGACTGGTACTTTGTGAAGATGGACATTACAAAGTTCTTCTTTCGTATTCCTACCGAAGTACAGCTGCGGGAACTGGGCCGCCCGCTGGATGATGCCGACATGATGTGGTTCTTTGAACGCGCTATCCGCTGCGATGGCCGCCCGCTGGGGCTGCCGCTGCACTGCACCGATGTTACCACAGCGGAACGCATTGCGGGCCGCGGGATGCAGGTGGGCAGTTTGGTATCGCAGATGACGGCCAATGTGGTTATGACACCTGCGGACCACTACATCAAGCGGGAGTTGTGTGCGCCGTATTACGCCCGGTACATGGACGATATGGGCGCAATCATCGAGGGCAAGGCCGCCGCGTGGGAACTTGTTGAGGAAGTGGACAACTACCTGCAAACAAGCCTTGGGCTGAATCTGAACCAGAAAACCGCCGTCATTCCCATCGGAAATCCGGTGGAATTCGTGGGACGGAAAATCAGCCCTGTCAAAATTGAACTGCGCCGGCAGACCACCCTCGGCATGAAAAAGCACTTACGGTATGTGCAGGATGCCTATGCTGCGGGTGAGATTGATCTCGACTATGCGTTGAGCGTCATCACCAGCTACCGGGGGCTGTTCAAGGATGTTACCAGCGATGCTTTCCTTGAAAAGATGCTGGATGAATTCGTACTATCCCGGCCCGCGCTTGAAGCGTAGGGCGACAGCTCAATAAGAAATCGGCAACCCAGCCACTGCGGCGGGGCTGCCGATTTTTTATACAAATTTTTACCGAGAGGAGCGACAGACCATGACCGACAAGGAACTTGAAAACGGCGTTGACATCACTGCTGAATGCGATGCCGAGACAAGCAACGGCAAGGGGGTTGAGGACGATGAGTGATTGCTCTTTCGTAGACCTGACTTGCATTTCACCAAACTGCAACCGCCCGCGCAAGTACGCTGTCAGCAAAATCACCCCGCACCACATGGCGGGCAATCTGACGCTGGAGCAGATCGCTGCCATGGAGGCCAAGCCCAGCCGCCAGATGTCCAGCAACTATGCGATTTCCAGTGACGGCTGTATCGCGCTGCTGTGCCACGAGGCAGACCGCAGTTGGTGCAGCAGCAGCCCTGCCAACGACCACAGGGCCATTACCGTGGAGGTTGCCAACGACCAGATTGGCGGGCAGTGGCATGTCTCTGATGCAGCGCTGGAGGCGCTGGTAAAACTGTGCGTGGACATCTGCCAGCGCAACCCCGCACTGAAGAATGGCCTCAACTACACCGGCGATGCCCGTGGCAACCTTACCAAGCACAGCTACTTTACCAGCACCGCTTGCCCCGGCCCGTACCTTGGCGGCAAGTTCAGCTGGCTGGCCAAGGAGGTCAACAAGCGGCTGGCCGGTGGTGTTACCGTGGCAGGCGATGCCCTGCGGGCGGGGATGGCACTGCATCTGGAACGCGCCAACCTGTACATTGCCAGTGCTTCGCTGGCTATCGCTGGGGTGCGCACGGGCACCTATTACCTGTGGGGCACCGAGGTGGTCAATGGCCGTGTGCGCATTACCAACAGCACCAGCAATGTGGGCAAGTACGGCAAGGTCACTGGCTGGATTAGTGTGGACGATGCCAAGGCTGGCGCCGGGCTGCGTGACCAGACCACCGACAGCCGCGGCCTGACAAAGATCGTCATCGACTACGCCAGCAATGTGCAGGCCATGGCGGTGTACAATCTGGCCCAGCAGCTTGACCTCGTTGCCCCTGGCTACTACCGCAGCAGGTACATTGATGCCGCCAAGACGGCGCAGTACATCGAAATTGGTCAGATCAGCGCGGGCGATGCCGAGCATGTCACCACCCTGTGCAAAAAGGCTGCCATCGAGTACAAGACCGCTGCATAGTTGGGAGGTGGAGGCAATGACCGAATGGGGCGTTGTGGGCGTGATCGTTGTGCTGCTGGGTTTGCTTGGCACTGTGACCGCGCCTATGATTCGACTGAACACCACCTTGACCAAGCTCAACGACAAATTCGACACCTTGGACGAAAGGCTGACGGATGTGTCGGCGAGCAACCACGCATCCCACAGGCGGCTGTGGGAACATGAAGAAATGCAGGACTCCAAGCTGCACGACCATGAGACCAGAATTCAGATTCTGGAGCATGGGCCGGGCTGCCCTGCGAACCATTCCACAAAGGAGGAATATACATGAATATCAACTGGCGCGTCCGTATCAAAAACAAGGCGTTCTGGCTGGCTCTGATCCCGGCTGTACTGCTGCTGGTGCAGGTCGTGGCTGCCGTGTTCGGCTACACGCTCGACCTCGGTGATCTTGGCAACAAACTGCTTGCCGTTGTCAATGCGGTGTTTGCCGTGCTGTCGATCCTCGGCATTGTGACCGACCCGACCACGGCGGGCATCGGCGACAGCCCGCAGGCGATGACCTACGAAGAGCCCAAACAGAACCCCTATAATTAAAATGAGCCCCCCGGCCGACTACCGCAACAGGTAGCCCGCCGGGGGGCTTTTTGTGGTTTATTTGTACATGCTATTGATTAGGCTTGTCTGCTCCCACTCCTCCAGCGGTAGGGGCAGGCCAGCAAACGCGCGGAGAGCCTCGTCAGAGCCGCAGTCATCGCAGATATATAGACCGCTTACCTCTCTGGACAATGCGTTTGAGGAGGCGGCCCGCTGGGTCTGCGGGTCAATCTTGAGCGGCTTGCCGCAGCGTGGGCAGAACGGCCAGCCGTTTTTCTGGTCGGAGATCATGCGGGCGGTGAGCTCGGCGTTGGTGAATTTCATGGTATCAGTCCTCCTTGATTTTTGTGACGATGATGGAGATACCGCAGATGCCGCCGATGGAGTGGTAGGTTTCCGACCAGCAATCAGCGACCTCGTACTGCTGCATGACAGGCAGGGGCATGTCGCCCGCCGGGCCGAAGTAGATGAGGTCGGCGTCTGCCTCTGCCATGCGGATGTGGGTGTCGAGGTCGAGGGGCTGTAAAAAGTCGGTCAGCGTCATTGCGGTTTCCTCCGATAATCAGTAGATGGCGTCCAATGTTTCAAACTCTTGGCCGGGACGCGGTGGGGTGATACTCAAGATGAAGCGTTCCCGGTCAGCCTTGGATGCGAACTCGTACACTTCACGAAGTTTGCCGTCAATGCGAATTCCAAGCTGGTAGGGGCCATTGCGAACGGTACGGATAAGCTGTCTGTATTCTGCTGGTGTCATGGTTTGTTCCTCCCGAGCGCCCGTATAGCCCGGTAGCACAGCTGTATCATGTTAGGCGGCGGTCACGGCGGGGGCTGTCTCAAAAGCGGCGGTGAGGTGGAGGCGGGCTGTCTTGAATTCCGGCCCACGCATCCCAAGGCGCTTTGTGAGGACACGCATCATCAAGTCGTGTTTCTGCTGCTGAGTGTACCCGGCAATGGACTTGAAGTGCAGGTTGTCGTGATCGCAGTTGATGGACCACGCGCTCATTGCCAAGCAGAACTGGATGTAGGCCTTGATACGGCCCGCGTGGGTCGTGCCGTTGAATAGGCGGAATTCCACGGTGCCCTTGGTGAAGAAAGCGTGTAGGTTGATGCCGTGGTAGCGCGTCTGGTTGTAATGCCCGTGGCTGATGCCGCCACTGTACCCGTCATTGACGGAGCTGTACCAGATTTCCTCGGCTGCGGCACGGCTGCTGCGGCCCTGTTTCTTCATGGCCTTGAACAGTTCCGGGCTGATCTTGTGGCACCATTGGTCGGCGCGTTCTCCAATCTGGAGGGATTCATAGAACAGGTCTTGCCGACCTGCAGCGAAATTCAGCAGGCGGGAAAGACTTTCGGGTGTGTGGTTGGCACCGTCAACATGGACATGGATGCCGCAGGACGCATTTGCCATGGCGCCCTTTTTGACGAGGGCGCGGACGATGGCTTGCAGATTCGGGATGTCCTCATACTGGAGAATCGGGGTGACAACCTCGCATTTATACTCGTCATTGGCATCCACAACATGGCCGTTCACACGGCGCTGTGGGGTGATGGAGGCATCCCGCATACACTTCCAGCGGCGGCCCTTGTTGTCTACGGCCTCGTAGGTCTTGTAGGCCGTGCCCATAAAGCGGGTGCCTATCGTGCCGTAGTAGTCGGCAATGACCTGTGCGGCTGCCTGACGGGTGATGCCGGTGAGTTCGATTTCAACGCCGAAGTTCTGGTTCTGGATGGTAATCATTGTGGTGGCCTCCCTTAGTGCAGACGGTAAAGTTCATTGCGGTAGCTGACGATATAGCCCTTGCTGTCCTTGTGGATGCGGACATTGGCTTTCTGGACGCGGGTGCAGCCTGTGCGCTTTTTGACGATGCTGACCGCCAGAGGGAGGTAGCGGTCAGTCAGATCGATGTAGGGGCTGGTCTTACTCTTTGCCTTGTAGCGTTCTACGCTGAGGGCTTCGGCCTGTTCTGCCTCTGCTTTCGTGCCGTAGAATGTGTTACCGCGGCGCTTGCTGGAGCCGATTTCGTAGAAGCGCTCACTCTCGATGACCTCAAGTCGGTTGTTCCAGATAGTATTGTAGCGGGCGGTGTCGTATGGAACGACCTTATCTGCGGGAGTGCCGACAACGATTTCCAGACCGGACAGGCTGTTGAAGCTGTCGTACTCGGTGAAGCTGTCCAGCAGGACGCGGACAACCTGCCTGCCGTCCGTCAAATCAACATGGGCAACCTCGCCCTGACTGCCGCTCATCGTGGCGGTGTTGATGGTGTAGCCCTTGGCGATATACTCGGCGACTTTAGCGGTGAATTTCTGGTTGATATCGATGTACTTCATTTTGTTTCCCTCTTGTCTTTTCTGCCTTACTCTGATAAAATAGAGGGCGGCCGGGGTAAGGCTCCCGGCTCGCCGTTATTGATTTGCGGTGCGGAGTGGCGTTCTTAGCGGGGCGGCCACTCTTTTTTATTCCATTGCGGTCGTGATGCTGTCGATTACCTCGTTGAGCGTGTCGGCGGCATCGTTCAGATTGTCACACGCTTCATCAGCGCGTTCGTACTTTTCGCTGCTCTGGAGATTTTCGGGGATATTGTCGCGGTATTCTTCTTCCTCGCAGGTGATTTCTTCGAGGTCGGCCTTGATGTCCTCCAGCCGGTCAATGATGGTCTGCAAATTCTTTCTGCGAATCTTATTCATATCATTTTCTCCTTGCTTTATCGGCTATCCGTGTGTATAATCAAAGAAGTGGGGGCGGCGGCTCCATCCGCCGCCCCTCTTCTACGGAATTACTGTTCCGTGGGCTTGCCCTGAATCAGCTTGCTGGGCTTTATCGTGATCGTGATCCGTTCTGCCAGTTCGGGATGTTCGACCAAGATTTCCAGAAGCTTTTTCAGGGCTTCTTTTGTTTCGGGCTTGTCCATGTTGTCTCACCTCCTTTCAACATCTTTATTATACAGGATTTCCTTTACATTGTCAAGGGTTTTCTTTAAGATTTTCCTTTATTTTTAAATATTTTCCTTGACGCGGTAAAGGTTTTCCTATATAATGATAGCGAGGTGATAACTATGGATTTCTCCACAAAAATCAGAATGGGCGAGGCGGTAGCCAAAATGTCAGAGGCTGAGCTTGCCCGCAAGATAGGCACGACACCGCAGGCATTCAACCAGCGTGTGAAAACAGGAAAGTTCAAGTACGAGGAATTAGAAAGCATCGCATCCGCTCTCGGCGCAGAACTGGTACTGAAATTCCGCTTTTCAGACGGAACCGAGGTGTAAAGGAAAAGCCCGAACCGCATGGCAGTCCGGGCAAGGGATAGGGTTATTTGCGGCGCTCCGGGGCGGGGCCCATTCGCTGCCGTGTGCGTTCGTCTATCTTTTCCTCGCGCACAAGAATCTCGTTGATGTCACAGTCCAGCGCTTTGCATATCTGGTCGAGCTGCTCCAGACTGACCCGGTCCGTCATTTCGTGGTACAGGTCGTTGATAGTAGAAGCCCTGATTCCTGTCTCTCGGACGAGATCCGCTTGCGTCCACTTCCTTTCGCCAAGGCGGGTGGACAGTAAAATTCTAATCATAGAACCTATCTCCTTTACGTCGTATTCTATCAAATCCTCACGGGTTTGTAAGGAATATGGTAGAATTTGGCGTGGAAACGGTATATTCTAACGCAAAAATTTCACAATTTATACAACAAAAAAGAGGGGCAATCGCAGCTTTTCCACCTGTTGCGATTGCCCCTCTTTTTGTTGTCAATGAGTCAGTGAGGGAATAGAACAAAACAAAACGAACACATTACCGACCATTTTAATGGTTGTCTCGTGTTCGTTTTGCTCTCGTTTGGTGCGGATGAAGGGATTTGAACCCACACTCTTTTAAGGGAACTAGAACCTGAATCTAGCGCGTCTGCCAGTTCCGCCACATCCGCATATTTTGTTTTCGCCTTGGCCGTTGGCCTAGCGACAGATATTATTATAGCCAAACGCCCGGTAAATGTCAAGCGTTTTTTCGCAAAAAAAGTGATATTTTTCCCGCAAAAAAGCGGCCGTCTGCTTTTTGACAGACGACCGCATTTTATTTGCAGATTACCAGAGATTTACGACCTCGTTGTACAGGCCTTCGTAGCTCTTGGCGGAGTTGGACCAGCTGAAATCACACTCCATGGCGCGCTTGACCAGCACGGGCCAGCCATCCTTCTGCCAGTAGCCCTCCTTGGCACGCCAGCAGGCTTCATACAACTCGTGGGCGTTATAGTTGGCAAAGGTGAAGCCGTTGCCGTAGCCGTCGCCGGAGTCGCGGATGGAGTCCTTCAGGCCGCCGGTCTCGCGGATGATGGGAATCGTGCCGTAACGGCAGGAGACCATCTGTGCCAGACCGCAAGGTTCGGAGCGGGACGGCATCAGGAACATATCTGCGCCGGCGTAGATTTCCTGCGCCAGCTTGGCGTTGAAACCGATGTAGACACCGACACGGCCCGGATTGCGTGCGCACAGTTCATTGAAGAAGTTCTCGTACTGGGCTTCGCCGGAGCCGAGGACCACCAGCTCGATGCCCTGCTGCAGCAGGCCCTCTGCAATGGCCTGAACCAGATCCACACCCTTGTGGCCAACCAGACGGGTGACCATGGCCATGACCGGGCTGCCGTCCTTATGCAGCCCAAACTCGTCCTGCAGATAGGCCTTGCAGGCTGCCTTTCCATCCTGGAAGGTCTCGGCATCGTAGTTTTTGGCGATGTCGGGATCGGTCGCGGGGTTGAAAACATCCACATCAATACCGTTGAGGATGCCGCACAGCTTATACTGCTTCTGACGCAGCAGGCCGTCCAGACCATGGCTGAACCACGGATCCAGAATCTCCTGTGCGTAGGTGGGGCTGACGGTTGTCACCTTGTCGGCACACTCGATTGCGCCCTTCATGAAGTTGGCGCAGCCGTCATACTCGACCACATGGGCGTCGCGGGCACCGATGCCGCAGGTATCCTCCAGAATATCCAGACCATACTTGCCCTGATAGGCGATGTTGTGGATGGTAAAGACCGTCTTGATGCGGCTGAACTTGTCCAGATGGCGGTAGTACAGGTTGAGATAAACCGGGGTCAGCGCGGTCTGCCAGTCGTTGCAGTTGATAATGTCCGGCTCGAAGTCAGTGTAGAACAGCATCTCCAGAATCGCGCGAGAGAAGAAGGCGAAGCGCTCGCCGTCATCATAGAAGCCGTACAGGCCGCTGCGCTTGAAGTAATACTCATTATCAATGAAGTAGTAGACCACGCCGTCGCGCTCGGCCTTGAACAGACCGCAGTACTGGCTGCGCCAGCCCACCGGCACGCTGAAGTTGGTGACATAGGTCAGCGTATCCTTGAATTTCAGATCACCGTACAGCGGCATGACCACGCGGGCATCAATGCCATCGCGGACCAGTGCCTTGGGCAGAGCGCCCGCAACATCGGCCAGACCGCCGGACTTGGCAAACGGGGCAGCCTCGCTGGCTGCATACAGAATTTTCATAAGCACCTCCGTGCGAATTTCACAAAATGAGAGCGGGGGAAAGCTTCTGCTCTCCCCCGCCCTCTCATCAAAGCCGGCTCCGGGGAGAGGGAGTTCGACCTCTATGAGCGTTATTTCTCCCCCAACACCGGCGGCGGACCGCCGGTGCGGATGGCGTACCGGTTATACGCTGTGGTTCTTAGCAATAAATACCGGGAAGGTGTCGGTGCCGGCAAGCTTCTTGTCCTCCGTGATGTGGACATTCTTGTCGGTCACGACATACTCAACATTGGCGTTGGGCTCGACCACGGTATCCTGCATCAACACGCAGTTCTTGACGACAGCGCCCTTCTTGATCTTGCAGCCGCGGAACAGCACGCTGTTCTCCACGGTGCCCTCGATAACGCAGCCGTCCGCCAGCAGGCTGTTCTTGACGGAGCTGCCCTGCAGATAACGGGTCGGGTTATCGTCACGAATCTTGGTGTAGATGGGGGCCGGTCCGAACAGTGCGTTCATGCTGCCGTCCTGCAGCAGGCGCATATTCTCATCAAAATAGCTCTTCATGTCGGAGATGCGGGCCGCATAGCCGTCAAACTCATAGGACTGGACATTCAGCAGCTTGAGGTTGCGGGCCAGAATGTCGCGCTCAAAGTAGACCAGACCGCGGACAGAGGCATCGTGGATCAGGTGGATCAGGCTCTCGCGCTCAATGACATAGATGTTCATGGCGAGGTTCTGCTCACCCATGCGGTAGTCATTGGAGAGAATCTCGGTCACACGGCCGTTCTCATCGGTGCGGATGGTGTAGTTATCACTGCGGGCACCCTCGGGGATGGGGGCGCGGTTGTAGACCATCGTGACATCAGCGCCGGACTTGACATGGGCGTCCACCAGCTTGCCGAAGTCAAAGTTCATGGCAATGTAGGAGTCGGACAGGATGACATAGCGCTCCTTCTGATCCTCGAGCCAGTTCAGGATGCTTTCGAGAGCGTCCACACGGCCGGAGTACAGCTTGACGCTGCGCTCTGCAAAGGGAGGCACAATGTTCAGGCCGCCGCGCTTGCGGGTCAGGTCCCACTCACGGCCTGCGCCGAGGTGATCCATCAGGGAGTGGTAGTTTTTACGCACGATGACAGACACATTGTCGATGCCGGCGTTGGCCATGCTGGACAGCGTGAAGTCGATCAGGCGGTAGCGTCCGCCGAAGGGGATGGAGGCCATCGAGCGCTCCGCCACCAGTTCGGGAACGAGGTTATCATAGGTGTTGGCGAAAATGACGCCGAGAGCGTTTACATTGCTGTTTACCATTGTTCCTCACCATCCTTTACATCGCTGGAAACCATTGCCTTGGGGCCGACCGTTGCACCCTTGCCGATGACAACGCCGGAACCAACGGTAGCCACATCACCGGGCTCGGCAATGTTCAGGCCGCCCTCCGGCATGGCACCGACGGTGGCGCCCTCCTCGATCGTGACATTCTCCGCCACGATGCAGTGCTTGACGGATGCACCCGCCTTAATGACAGTGCCGCCCATAACAACGGCTGCCTCCACAGTGGCACCCTTTTCCACAACGGCGCCGGGGAACAGGATGGAGTTATTGACCGTGCCGTTGACCTTGCAGCCTTCGGATACCATGGAGTTGACGATGGTGGCGTCACTGCCGATCTGCTGGCAGGGACGACCGGTGTTGCGGGAATAGATCTTCCAGTTTTCATCGAACAGGTTGATGCCGGAATGCTTGGGGTCCAGCACCTCCATGTTAGCCTGCCACAGGCTGCCGATGGTGCCGACATCCTTCCAGTAGCCGCTGAAGTGGTAGGCGTACATACGGCGGCCGTCCTTCAGCAGGTTGGGAATGACATTCTTGCCGAAATCGTTCTCGGAGTTGGGGTCAGCCTCATCCTCGGTCAGGTACTTCTTCAGGATATCCCAGTTGAAAATGTAGATACCCATGGAAGCCAGATTGGACTTCGGGTTCTTCGGCTTCTCCTGGAATTCGTTGATGCGGTCATCCTCGTCAGTGACCATCAGGCCGAAGCGGGAAGCCTCGCTCCATGGCACCTCCATAACGGCAACGGAGAATTCTGCGTTCTTTTCCTTGTGGAAGCGCAGGAAGTCAGAGTAATCCTGCTTGCAGATCTGGTCGCCGGACAGGATGATGACATACTTGGGATCATAGCGGTCAATGAAGGACAGGTTCTGATAGATGGCGTTGGCGGTGCCCTTGTACCAGTCAGAGCCGCTGGCCTGCTGGTAGGGCGGCAGGACATGTACGCCGCCGTGCAAACGGTCCAAGTCCCAAGGCTGGCCGTTGCCGATATACTCATTCAGGACAAGCGGCTGATACTGGGTCAGAATACCAACGGTATCAATGTCGGAGTTGACACAGTTGGAGAGCGGGAAATCGATGATACGATATTTTCCGCCAAACGGAACGGCCGGCTTGGCGAGCTTTTGGGTCAGCGCATAGAGGCGTGAGCCTTGGCCGCCTGCCAGGATCATTGCGATCATTTCTTTAGCCATAAGATTTCTCCCCTTAAATTTCGGCGTATGCCGTTTTTAACTTTATGACATTACCGCATACTCTCGGCTGCCGCCTGCTGCGATGCTTATGCCCGCAGGGCAGGGATTTTGCGGTGATGCTTTTTATCCAAAGGCGGTCATACCGCCGTTTTGGCTTTGGGCGGGCGTCCCCGGCGTTTGGGGGCTGCCTCCGTCTTGGCCGGTGCTGCAGGGGCAGCGGCCTTTGCAGTGGCTTTCGTTGCCTTTTTGGCAGCGGGCTTTGTCGGCTCTGCCGCCTTTTCGTCAGCAGCATCTGCCTTCTTGGTCCGCGGCTTGCGGGCTGCGGGCACACTGAGGTAGAGGGTGGACATCGGCGGCAGTGTTAGCGAAATATGCTGGTCAAAGCCGTGCATCGGGCCTTTCTCGCTCTTGACCGTGCCGTTGGTGACACCGGAGCCGCCGTACTTCTTGTCGTCGGAGTTGAGGATTTCCTTGTAGCTGCCGGGATTCGGCACGCCCATCTGGTAATCCTTGCGCAGCACGGGGTTGAAGTTGCAGACAACAAGGAGCATCTTCCCTGCCGCATCACGGCGCAGGAAGGCGATCACACTCTGCTTGCTGTCATCCGGCACGATCCACTGGAAGCCCTCCCAGCTGTAATCCACCTGCCACAGGGCGGGTGTTTCGCGGTAGAAGTGGTTCAGATCCTTGACATAGCCCTGCAGCTCGCGGTGCTTGTCATAGCCCAGCAGCATCCAATCCAGCTGCTTTTTCTCGTCCCACTCGATAAACTGGCCAAAGTCCTGCCCCATAAAGAGCAGCTTCTTGCCGGGGTGGGCCATCATATAGCCGAAGAAGGTGCGCAGGTTTGCAAACTTTTCCTCATAATCGCCGGGCATCTTGTTCAAAAGGCTGCACTTGCCGTGTACGACCTCATCATGGCTGATGGGCAGCACAAAATTCTCGCTGAAGGCATAGAAGAAGCTGAAGGTGACCTTGCCGTGGTTGCCCGCGCGGAAGAGCGGGTCGGTTTTCATGTAGCTGAGCATGTCGTTCATCCAGCCCATGTTCCACTTGAAGTTGAAGCCAAGTCCCCCATCGGCAGCCGGCTTTGTGACCAGCGGCCAAGCGGTGGATTCCTCGGCGATCATCATTTTATGGGGATACCGGCCCAGAATGGCGGTATTCAGCTTTTGCAGGAAGGCGATGGCCTCCAGATTTTCCTTGCCGCCCTTGACATTCTGCTCCCACTCGCCGTCCTTGCGGTTGTAGTCGAGATAGAGCATGCTGGCCACGGCATCCACGCGCAGACCGTCTACATGGTAGCGATCCACCCAGAACATTGCACTGGAAATCAGGAAGCTCTCGACTTCCTTCATGCCGTAGTTAAAGACCATCGTACCCCATTCCTTGTGCTCGCCGCGGCGGGGGTTGGGGTCCTCATAGCAGGGGGCGCCGTCAAACATGTACAGGCCGTAGCCGTCCTTCGGGAAGTGGGCAGGGACCCAGTCCAGAATGACGCCGATGTCCGCCTGATGCAGCTTATCCACCAGAGTCATGAAATCTTTGGGGGTGCCGTACCGGCTGGTGGGCGCAAAATAGCCCGTGACCTGATAGCCCCAGCTGCCGTCAAACGGATATTCGGTGATGGGCAGCAGCTCCACATGGGTGTAGCCCATTTCCTTTATGTACGGGATCAGCTCCTCGGCCAACTCGGCATAGTTGTACGGGACGCCGTTTTCGGGGTCCTTCATCTTCCAGCTGCCGACCTGCAGCTCATAGATAGACATCGGGCTGTTGATCACATCCCGCTTTTGCTCATCCTTGATCCAGGCGGCATCACCCCACTCATAGCCCTCAATGTCATAAACCTTGCTGCCGTTGGAGGGGCGGGTCTCGGTATGGAAGGCATACGGATCGGCCTTATAGACCAGCTCATCCGCCGGGGTGGTGATGCAGTATTTGTAGACATCAAACTGCTTGATGCCGGGTACAAAGCGCTCCCAGATGCCGTCCGTTACCATCTCCATCGGATGCTCACCGGGCGTCCAGCTGTTGAAGTCGCCCACAATGGAAACGGCCTTGGCATGCGGTGCCCAGACGCGGAACACCACGCCGGCCTCCCCGTTCTGCTCACACAGATGGGCGCCAAAGTAGCGGTAAGCTTCCTGATTGTTGCCCTGTTTGAACAGATAAATGGGCAGATCGGAGCTTTTTGGCGTTTCTTTGCGCTGTTTCAACATAATCTCCCCTTTTGGCGGTGCTGTACCGGGTACAATGCACCGACTTTGTATGATCTCTGTATCTATATTACATGTTTCATGCGGGAATTTCAAGGGTTTTTGTGTAATATTCCGCTAAAATTTTCGTATGTTGCCTGTTCGTTTTGTACAAGTTCGACATATATCGAGGTGTTTTTCGTACGACTGTACAAAAAATTCCCCTGCAGGGTGTTTTTTACACCCTGCAGGGGATTTGTACAAAATACTTCTTTATGCGCCGTAGATATAATAAGGGTTCTCGCCGCTGTACACGCTGCGGCGGTTCCAGACGGTATGGGTGGCCAGATACTCGGCCCATGCATGATAGCCCGCCGCATTAAAATGCACACCGTCCTTGGTGGCATAGTCATCGATCTGGCTGCCGTCCGCTGTGTTGGTCAGGGCCTCCCGGATATTAACGTAGTAACAGCCCTTGCGCAGCGCCATATTGGCCAGCAGATCGTTGACGGTGGCGATGCGCTGGTTGTCCAGCCCCGGCTTGGAAGCTACGACCGTCTCCTGCACGCCGGGGATGGCCTGAATATAAAGGATGACTCCGGGGTTGAGCTGCTCGCGCAGCATGTCGATCAGACGCTCATAGTAGGCAATGAAGCTGTCCTCACTTCCCTGCACAACCAGATTGTTGGTGCCGACCAGAATATACAGATAGTCCGGCTGGCTGGCCGCAATGGTCTCCATCGGGGTCTCGGTCGCGCCGGTGACAGCGTTCTTGACGCTGACATTGTTGACAAAGGTCTGCACGCCCGCGCTGACATAGGTCGCATAGTGCGCATTGTGGTAGCCTGTGTCATAGATGCCGAGGCCGGAGGCAATGCTGTCCCCCGCAAAGGTCACGGTGTTGAAGTAGTCCTTCGTCACCGTGCCCAGCATCGGGACCGCCACCATCCGGTGGTCGGTGTTCAGAAACTCCGTATCTATAGTCTGGGCGACCGCCTCGGACTTGTCCCACACGGCGGTATCCACGCTCTGCACAAGGCGCTGCGGCTCGGCGATGGGCTGCTGGGTCGGTGCGGCCGTGGGGGCCATCGTAGATTCCGCCGTCGCAGTCGGCTGTGCCGCGGCGCTGTCTGCCTCCTGCGGTGCCGGGGTGCCGTTGTCACGGAACCAGTAGAACCCGGCCCCGGCGCAGAGCAGCGCCAGAAGCACGATCAGGGCCAGAAACAATTTCCGCTTGCGCCGCTTGCCGGCAACCTCACTGCGGTAGGTATAAAAATCAGCCATAAAAGCCTCGCTTCTCTTTTCCTAAAAACTATACACTGTTATTATACGCCACAAAGCCCCCACACACAAGAGCCACGAAAATGTTTTACAAATTTGTAAGTGGGATTATAGCAAAAATAAGCTTGACGCACCCCCGTGCTGCCCCTATAATATAAGTAAGAGTATGCGTGACCATCAGTCACAGAACGGAGGTCCTGCCCCATGGCATGGATGATCGTATGCGACAGCTCCTGTGAGATCCGCGAGCTGCAAAACCCTGCACCCGGTGTGCAGTTTGCCCTTGCACCGTTTAAGATCCGCGTTGGCGAGCGGGAATATGTCGACCTGCCCACGCTGAACACCCGGCATATGCTGCAGGCCATGACCGACTACAACGGTGCCAGTACCACCGCCTGTCCCAGCCCGGAGGAATGGGCCGAATATTTCCTGCTGGCGGACAATGTCTTTGCCTTCACGATCAGCAGCAACCTGTCCGGCAGCTACAATGCCGCCATTGCTGCGCGTGAGATGGTGCTGGAGGAGCATCCTGAGAAAAACATCTTCGTGCTGGATACACTGAGCTGCTCCGGCGCGCTGGCCGGTGCTGCCGAGCTTGCCAACAAGCTGATCGGCGAAAACCAGACCTTTGAGGACATCTGCTTTGCGCTGCAGAAGTTTGCCGAAAGCACCCATATCCTGTTTGCCCTGGCCAGCTTTGACAATCTGGCCAAAAACGGCCGCGTCAGCAAAGTGGTCGGCTTTATTGCAGGCCGCCTGAATATGCGCGTGCTGGGCCGCCGCACATCCGACGGGCGCATTGACTTCTATTTCAAGACCCGCGGCGAGACCCGCGTGCTGGCAAAGATCCTTGAGCAGATGGTCGAGGACGGCTATGACGGCGTACACCCGGTATTGATCAGCGAGTGCGGCAACCAGACCGCCGCCCAGCTGCTGCACCACGGCATCGAGGCCAAGTGGCCCGGCGCACCGGTGCGCATTGTCCCCTGCTCCGGTCTGTGCAGCTTCTACGCACAGGATCAGGGCATTATCATCACGTATTGAGGCAAAAATATACCGCCGTGCATGGATTTGCACGGCGGTTTTTGTTTTGTTGGCTTCCCTCTTGGGGGAAGCTGTCAGCGGCCCTGACCGCTGACTGATGAGGGGCAGGTGTACGGCCATCATCCGTTGGCGGGATATAACATATACCCGCCCCCCTCATCCGGCCTCAGGTGGGGCCTCGGCCACCTTCCCCCGCCCGCGGGGAAGGCATTCTTATTCCGGCAACCGTGTTTTGACGAACTCCAAAAATGCATGCGCAGCGGGGGCGAGATTTTCCCCGCAGGCAAGGCCGATTTCCATCATCTGGTGGGGCGCCATCGGGCGTTCGACCACGCCGGGGTAGCCCGGCTGGTGGTTGATGGCATTGTTGACGCTGATGCCCAGCCCCGCCGAGACCATGGCGTAGGTGGCCGTAATATCCATTGTGGAATACCGGGCATCGGGGCGCGCCTTGATCTTGTCGAAAATCAGGGTGATGTCCGTCTCCATGCCGGGGTAGCTCTCGATGAAGGGCTCGGTTTTCAGGTTTTCGACCGGGATGGCCTCCTGCGCGGCCAGCGGGTGGCTCTTGGGCAGCAGGACCATCAGCTCATCCTGCCGGATAGGCAGCCAGACCGGCAGATCATCACGGTGGCTGATCAGGCAGAAGTCGGTGCGGTGATCGAGCAGCATCTCAGCCAGCTCGCTGCTGGTGCCGTTCACGATCTTGATGACCACGCCGGGATGCCGGGTGCGGAAGGCCGCCATCATCTGGGTGACCCACTCATAATAGCAGTTGTATGCCGTGCCGATAACGATCGTACCGCAATCCGCGCCGCGCACCTTGGCCGCGATCTGCTCCAGACGCTCCTGCGCAAAGAGCAGCTCACGCACGGACGGCAGCAGCTGGCGGCACTCCTCGGTGGGCTGCACGCCGCTTTTGGCGCGGTAGAGCAATGAAAAGCCAAGTTCCTTCTCCAGCGTTGCCACGCTGCGGCTGATGCCGGAGACGGTGAAGCCCATCTCCTCCGCCGCAGCGCGCAGGCTGCCGCGGTCGATTGCTTTCAATAAGATCTGCCAGCGTTCTGTGTCCATTCTGCACCTCATATGTTGCTTTAGTTGCAATCTTGTAAAAGCCATGTTTCGTTTTCATCAATCATAGTGCAGTTTCCCGCTTTTGTCAAGCCGGAAAGCAAAAAAGGCTCCCCGCAGGGAGCCTTTTCTGTGTTATGTGCGGTTTTCCCGTTCCTGCTTGCGCTTTGTGCGCTCCAGCAGGGCGGCCTTCTGCTTATCCCATTTGGCATCATACTCCGGGGTGGCAGCATCCAGACAGCGGCCGAAGCTCCAATGCAGGCCGTCACGGCGGCTCAGCTTGAAGCGCAGATACCAGTGCCCGCAGTATGGGCAGCTGCTGCGGGTGAAATACCCCGTGTTGCCGCGCTTGAGCCATACCTCGTCATTCGTCAGCGGTGCGCCGCACTCGGGGCAGTTTACCTTGTACAGCTCCGGCAGATTGCGGTAGTCGTCATGCTCCAGCCGGTTCATGAACAGCTGCACATCACAGCCTGTCTTTTCACTGCCGAGCAGCGCCTCAGTCAGCAGCTCCTCCTCCGTCGGGTAGGTGGCAAGCCCCTCGGCCAGCGGCAGCTTACGGCAGATCTTGGCCGTGTACAGCGCATCATCGAGCGCATTGTGGAAGGGCTCCTCCTTGGGGATGCCCAGCCGGTCAACCACGCTTTCCAGCGTCAGGCCCTCGCCCTCCCTGCGGGGGTAGGCCTGCAGGAAGATGCGCTGCAGATCATACCAGCGGTCCGGCCAGTTTTCGTCCAGCCCGACCAGAAAGAGATTCTGCTTGAGCACCGGAACATCATCAAGGCCCCACTCGGCCAGCTCGGCGTCCGGCCCGGCCCAGTCAAGGAACTTCTGCAGGCCCTCCCGCATCGGCAGGCCCGCGTCCAGATCCCCTTGGGAAAGGCCGGTGACCTTGGCGATATGGTGCTGCAGCTTGCGGAAGATGCGCGGCCTGAGGTTGACCTCAAAGGTATCCAGTACATCGCCGCGCGCATTGATGCGGACCGCACCAATCTGAATGATCTCACCGCGCAGCGTCAGCTCTGCACCGTGATAGAGGAAGGTCTTCGGCTGATAGCCGATGTTCCATTCCAAGTCGAAAACGATCAGATTCACAGGTCAGCTCTCCTCTAAAATAAACTTCTCGACCGCAAGGCCCACGCCGTCATGGTCGTTGTCGGCGGTCAGCCAGTCCGCTGCGGCCTTGACCGGGGCCTGTGCATTGCCCATGGCCACGCCCAGACCCGCCAGACGGATCATCGGCAGGTCATTCCAGCCGTCACCACAGGCCATCAGGTTGGCGGGGGTCAGCCCCTTGGCACGCAGCAGAATTTCCAGTGAGGTATCCTTGCCCACGCCCAGCGGCATCGTTTCAATAAAGAAGGGCTGGCTGCGGCAGATGGACAGCTTGCCGGCAAATTCCTGCTGCATCAGCTCCTCGACATGGGGCATATCCGCCGGGTCACCGGTCAGCAACAGCTTGTTGATGGGGTAGGTCACCTCAGCGGGGAGGTTTTCGACCTGCCGCACGGGAATACGGTTGATGCGGGCCTCCTCCTGCACATAGGGGCTGGCGGGGTCCTCGGTCACGATGCCGTTTCGGTCATAGGTCAGCGGCACGACATTCCAATACCGGCTGAAGGTGCAGACCGGCTCGATGAGATCCGCCGGGAAGGCGTACTGCACAAGCGTTTCGCCGGTCTTGCAGTCGATGATCTTACCGCCGTTGTAGCTCAGGATACAGCCGCCGTATTTTTCCAGTTCCAGCTCCTTAGCCAGCAGCTCAATGCCGACCGTGGGACGGCCGCTGGCCAGCACGATACAGACGCCCTTTTGCGCCGCCGCCTGCAGGGCCGCCTTGGTGCGCGGCGTGATGATTTTATCGGTGTTGGTCAGTGTACCGTCAAGGTCCAGTGCCAGAATTTTATATTGCATGGTGATTCCCCCGGATGCAGATTGCAGATTTGTGTATATTGTACTCTAAAATGGGGGATTATGCAAGATGGTTAAAGTTCCTTGCCTTCCCCCTCGGGGGAAGGTGGCCCCGCAGGGCCGGATGAGGGGCAGCTTTACCGCAGTCAAACACAAATGAGCTATAACGGCAAGGTTGCCCCTCATCAGTCCGCTTTGCGGACAGCTTCCCCCGAGGGGGAAGCCTTATCGCAAGATTAGCTATTTCTAACACATTGACAAGGATTCTTCCGCATGCTACACTATTTAAAGCAATAAGGGAGTAGTCAGCGCGGGGTGGAGCAGCCGCCGCGCAGTTCTGCCAACACAATGAGCTATAGGGCTCTGGCTTAACTTTAAACGATGAGACTTATCTGCCTGTAACAGGGCAGATAGGTCTTTTTTTATGCCGTTTCCTGACACTTCCTGACAAAACGGAGGAATATGCCATGACTTTATTTGACTTGATCCTGATTGCCGTCAGCCTCTCGATGGACGCATTTGCCGTTTCGATCTGCAAGGGACTGTCTGTCCGCAGGGTCAGCCTTACCCACGCCCTGACCTGTGGGCTTTGGTTCGGCGGCTTTCAGGCGCTGATGCCCGCGCTGGGCTATTTCCTCGGCGACCGGTTTTCGGCGCTGCCGACAAAGTTCGGTCCCCGGATTGCCTTTGTGCTGCTGGCACTCATCGGTGCCAACATGGTTAAGGAGAGCTTCGGCGGGGACGAGCAGCTGGACGATGACTATTCCGCCAAAGCGATGCTGCCGCTGGCGATTGCCACCAGCATTGATGCTTTTGCTGTCGGCGTCAGCTTTGCCGCCATGCAGGTGGATATCCTGCCTGCTGCCGGGCTTATCGGCATCATCACCTGCCTGCTGTCCGCCGTCGGCGTCAAGGTGGGCGCGATGTTCGGTGACAAATACCGCGCCCCCGCCGAGCGCATCGGCGGTATCGTTCTGATTTTGATCGGCATCAAAACGCTGCTGACCGGGCTGGGGGTACTGTAAAATCGGTGTTCCCTGCAGGAGCCCGGCCTGCCGGGCCTGCGGCTTACCCGCAAACGCCCGGACGATCGGGCGGATATGGAATCCGCCCCTACGGCGTAGGGGTCGATGCTCGTCATCGACCCGGAAGCGCTGGGGCTACCGGGAACTTGCGGGCCGCACATGTGCGGCCCCTGCCGTGCTGCTTACCCAAACAAAAACGCTCCGGGCTGTATGGAACTCCACACAGCCCGGAGCGTTATTTATTGTGCGGGTCGATGCAAGCATCCACCCCTACAGCCTGTCGGCTTCAGCGCAGTACAAGCTTGCCCTCGGCATCTGCGTCCACAGTCAGGGTATCCCCTGCCGCATGGGAGCCGCCGATGATCTCCTTGGCGATCATCGTCTCAACATGGGCCTGAATATACCGCTTCAGCGGGCGGGCGCCGTAGATCGGGTCATAGCCGCCGTCAATGATGGCGTTCTTTGCCGCATCGGTGACGACCAGATTCAACTGCTTGTCGGCCAGACGGCGGCGCAGGTCAGCCAGCATCAAATCCACGATGGAGCCGATCTCCTGCTTCGTCAGGCTCTTGTAGTATACGATGTCATCCAGACGGTTGAGGAACTCCGGACGGAACTGCCGCTTGAGCAGCTGGTCGATGGCGTTCTTAGCCTCCTCGGACAGCTCATTCTTGCCCATCGCACGGCTCTTTTCAAGATCCTCCAGAATCAGGTCAGAGCCGAGGTTGGAGGTAAGGATGATAACGGTGTTCTTGAAGTCCACCGTGCGGCCCTGACTATCGGTAATACGGCCGTCATCCAGCACCTGCAGCAGGATGTTAAAGACATCGGGATGCGCCTTTTCGACCTCGTCGAAAAGCACAACACTGTAGGGATGGCGGCGCACAGCCTCGGTCAACTGACCGCCCTCCTCATAGCCGACATATCCCGGAGGCGCACCGATCAGACGAGATACGCTGAATTTCTCCATATACTCGGTCATGTCGATACGGACCATGTTCTTTTCATCGTCAAACAGGGCCTGCGCCAGCGCCTTGGCCAGCTCGGTCTTGCCGACACCCGTGGGGCCGAGGAACAGGAAGCTGCCGATCGGGCGGTTCGGATTGGCGATACCGGCGCGGGAGCGCAGGATCGCGTCCGCGACCTTCTGTACAGCCTCGTCCTGACCGATGACCCGCTGATGCAGCGTGTCCGGCAGGCGCAGCAGCTTTTCGCGCTCACCCTCGACCAGCTTGGAGACCGGGATACCAGTCCAACGGGCCACAATGCGGGCGATCTCATCATCTGTCACACGGTCACGCAGCAGGCTGGATTCCTTCTTCGCCTCGGCGATCTTTTCTTCCTCTTCCAACTGCTTCTGCAGGGTGGGCAGCTTGCCGTACTGCAGCTCGCCGGCCTTGGCGTAATCACCGGTGCGGGTAGCCTTCTCGATTTCAGCCTTGGTGGACTCCACCTCGGCACGCAGGCTCTGCACCTTGTTCACGGCGTTCTTCTCGTTTTCCCATTGGGCCTTCTTGCTGTTGAAGCTGTCGCGCAGCTCAGCCATCTCTTTTTCAAGGGTGGCCAGACGCTGCTTGGACAGTTCATCGGTTTCCTTCTTTAAGGAGGCCTCCTCGATCTGCAGCTGGGTGATGCGGTGGTTCATTTCATCGAGTTCCGCAGGCATCGAATCCAGCTCCGTCTTGACCATGGCGCAGGCTTCATCCACAAGGTCAATGGCCTTGTCGGGCAGGAAGCGGTCGGTAATATAGCGGTCGGACAGGGTCGCGGCGGCGATGAGCGCAGCGTCCTGAATCTTGACGCCGTGGTAGACCTCATACCGCTCCTTCAGACCACGCAGGATCGAGATGGTGTCCTCGACGGTCGGTTCGTTGACCATGACAGGCTGGAAACGGCGTTCCAGCGCGGGGTCCTTCTCGATATACTCGCGGTACTCGTCAAGCGTAGTCGCACCAATGCAGTGCAGCTCACCGCGGGCCAGCATCGGCTTGAGCAGGTTGCCGGCATCCATCGCGCCATCAGTTTTGCCGGCACCGACGATGGTGTGCAGCTCATCAATAAAGAGGATGATTTTGCCCTCGGACTTCTTGACCTCGTTCAAGACGCTCTTCAAGCGTTCCTCAAACTCGCCGCGGTACTTGGCACCCGCGACCAGCGCACCCATATCCAGACTGAACACGGTACGGTCCTTCAGATTTTCGGGCACATCACCGCGCACGATACGCTGGGCAAGGCCCTCGGCGATGGCAGTCTTGCCGACACCGGCCTCGCCGATCAGCACAGGGTTGTTCTTGCGTTTGCGGGAAAGGATACGGATCACATTGCGGATCTCGGAGTCACGGCCGATGACAGGGTCCAGCTTGTTGGCGCGGGCCATCTCGACAAGATCCTGACCGTACTTTTTCAGGGCGTTATAGGTGTCCTCCGGGTTATCACTCGTCACACGCTGGTTACCGCGCACCGCGCTGAGCTGCTGCATAAATTTCTCAGTCGTAATGCCGAACATCTTGAAAATTTCATTAGCAGCCTTGCCTGGGCGCTGCAAAATGCCGAGGAATACATGCTCCACGCTGATGTATTCATCCTTCATCTGCTTGGCCTGTTGTTCCGCTGCGTTGAGAGCGCGGTCAAGATCACTCGAGATATAAATTTTCTCCGGGTCACGGCCGGAGCCGGTCACGCGGGGCAGTGCCTCCACCTTCTGCAAAGCCGCCTGTGCAAAGGCATTGGCGTCCACGCCGAGGGTCTGCAGCATCTGCGGGATAAGCCCGTCCTGCTGCTGGGCCAGCGCGGCGAGCAGATGCTCCTGCTCCACCGCGTTGTTGGAATATTCCACCGCGATGCGCTGTGCAGCCTGCAGAGCCTCACGGGTCTTTTGTGTCATTTCTTCGATATTCATAGTGCGTACCTCCTTTATTGCAGATATCGCATTGCTTGGCAGTCAGATATTTTGATTGCTAATTCATTTGTACTTTCAGTGCTTTTGAGGAACTTTCTGGAAGTTCATGTATTTTTAGCACTCCATCTGTCTGACTGCTAATATTGTAGCACATTTCCATACCGTGTCAATAGGGAAATTGAAAACAAATTGTGAAATTGCAAGAAAAATCGTTGGTAAAAATCAGAGAAACAGGCGGAGGGCGGCAGATAGTTAGATATTTTTCTAAATATCTATTGACAAAGGCAGTCGCATAGCGTATAGTAGGGGCATGGATAGTTAGACGGTTATCTAATTATCTATTTATTATGGGTGATTGCACCGTAGGGGCGGGGCTCTGCTCCGCCCGGAAAAGCCGCAGCCACCACTATGTTCCCGGGCGGATATGGAATCCGCCCCTACGGCGTAGGGGTCGATACTTGCATCGACCCGCAAAGCTCTCACCACGAGAGCGGGCACGGGCGGAGCAGAGCCCCGCCCCTACATATGGTAAAGGAGGATGTCAGCCTGCATGGGAGACGCTTTTAAGGCGCTGGCCGACCCGACACGGCGGCGCATTTTAGAATTGCTGGCACAGGGCGATCTGACTGCCGGGGAGATCGCCGCACATTTTGAGATGACGAAACCGTCTGTCAGCCACCACCTGAACATTTTAAAGAGTGCCGAGCTTATCACCGATGAGCGGCGCGGCCAGAACATCGTGTACAGCGTGAATCTGACCGTGTTTCAGGAATTGATGAAGTGGTTTTACGACTGCGGCCTTGTAGGAGGGCACAACGATGAAAAAGAATAAGCTGTTTTGGATCTTAACCGTAGGCTGCGTGCTGAATTTTGCCGCGCACCTGTACTTCTACCCTTCCCTGCCGGACACTGTGCCCACCCACTGGGGCGCGAGCGGTCAGGTCAACGGCTGGGGGCCGAAATCCACGATTTTGTTTTTGGCCGCGATACCGTTTGTCACGCTGATTTTGTTTGAGGTCATCCGCAAGATCGACCCCAAGCATCAAAATTTTGAGAAGTTCGGCAAGGCATGGAACCTGTTCGTGGTGCTGTTCACCGTAATGTCGGCGGCGTTCAGCTGGCTGAGCGAACTGGCCGTCTTCGGCAAGTTGCCGGACAACAGCAACATTGTCAGCATTCTGGTCTGCGGCGGCATCGGCGTACTGTTCATTATTTTGGGAAACTTTATGCCGCAGATCAAGCAGAACTACACCTTCGGCTGCCGCACGCCGTGGGCGCTGAACGATGAGCACAACTGGCAGCGTACCCAGCGCATGGGCGGGTATACCTTTGTTATCATGGGCATCTCGCTTTTGGTGATCGCGTTCCTTGGCGGTCTGTTGGGTGACGCCGGGTGCATGATTCTGCTGTTGGCCGCCGTTTTCGGCGGCAGCGCATGGATCTATTTGTATTCGTATCTGGTGTATATCGGGAAGATGAAGTAAGGGCCTAAAGCCTTCCCCTTTGGGGGAAGGTGGCCCCGCAGGGCCGGATGAGGGGCGAACTTCCCGCAACAACCCTTTAATGGGTCATAGCGGTAACACAGCCCCTCATCAGTCGGCGGTCGGGGCCGCCGACAGCTTCCCCCATGGGGGGAAGCCATATAAACAACCAGCCCGCGCTTCTTTTTTGAAGCGCGGGCTGTTCCTTATTTATAAAGCGTTACTTGTATAGCTCCACCAGATTCAGCAGGATCTCAACGCCCTGATCCATCTTCTCGGCGGTGATGCACTCACATGGGCCGTGGAAGTTGAAACCGCCGGTGCCGAGGTTCGGGCAGGGCAGCCCCATATAGCTCAGCGTTGCGCCATCGGTGCCGCCGCGGACGGGGCTTTCGATTGGTGCAAGGCCTGCTGCGCAGATCGCCTTGCGGGCGTTTTCGACCAGGTGGAAGTGCGGCTGGATCTTCTCCAACATATTATAATAGCTGTCCTTGATGTCCAGCTCCACGGTACCGGCGCCGTAGCGCTCGTTGAGGCAGTCTGCAATATGCTGCATCTGGGCCTTGCGGGCGGCAAACTTGGCGGCATCGTGGTCACGCACGATGTAGCCCAGATGCGCGGTGGTCACATCGCCCTGCATGCTGGTCAGGTGGAAGAAGCCCTCGCGGCCCTCGGTATACTCCGGACGGGAGAAGGCGGGCAGTGCGGCGTGGAATTCCATAGCCACATTCTGGGCGTTGATCATCGTGTTCTTCGCGCTGCCGGGGTGGACACTGAAGCCGTGAACCGTCACGACCGCCGCAGCGGCGTTGAAGTTCTCGTAGCTGATCTCACCGACATCCTCGCCGTCAACGGTGTAGGCGTAGGCTGCACCGAAGCCCTCTACATCAAACAGGCTTGCGCCCTCGCCGATCTCCTCATCGGGGGTGAAGCCGATGCAGAGCTTTCCGTGGGGGCGGTTTTCAGCGATGATGCGCTCAAGCGCGGTCATAATTTCGGCAACACCGGCCTTGTCATCTGCACCCAGCAGCGTGGAGCCGTCGGTCGTGATTAGGGTCTGGCCCTTCATCTCCTTGAGGAACGGGAAGGTCGCGGGATCCAGCACCGTGCCGGTGGCCGGCAGGGTTACGGGGCCGCCATCATAGTTCTCACGGATCTGCGGCTGCACATTTTCACCGCTGGCATCGTCCGCCGTGTCCATGTGGGCGATAAAGCCGAGGGGCTTGGCGCTCTCCTGCCCCGGGGTGGCGGGCAAGGTGGCATAGACATAGCAATGCTCATCTACATGGGCATCGGCAAGGCCAAGCTCTTTCAGCTCCTCAACGAGGATCTTGGCCAAATCAAACTGGCGCAGCGTGCTGGGGTGGGTGCCGCTGGCAGGGTCAGAGGTCGTGTGGATTTTTACATATTTTAACAGTCGTTCGTAGGCGCGCATGGGCGGGTCCTCCTTGTAAAAAACATTCGGCATGACGCCGGACTTTTGATTTCGTGGCCATTATACCACAAAAAGCAGCAATTTCCAACCCCATGCCCTTTTCAAGCGGGGAATTTTGTGCTAGAATAAATAAGATTATAAAGGTAAACTGCGCCCATGCGCGGTCAAATATAAGGAGGCCATCATGTCAAACAGCATTTTTAAGGATAAGACCCTACTCATCACCGGCGGCACCGGCAGTTTCGGCCATACCGTGCTCAAGCATTTTCTCACCACCGACATCGGCGAGATCCGCATCTTCTCCCGCGATGAAAAAAAGCAGGACGACATGCGCCATGAGCTGCAGGCCCAGTACCCCGAGTACGCCAACAAGGTCAAGTTCTACATCGGCGATGTGCGCAATCCGCAGTCCATCCGCGACGCCATGCCCGGCGTGAATTACATCTTCCACGCAGCTGCGCTGAAGCAGGTGCCCAGCTGCGAGTTCTTCCCGATGCAGGCCGTGCAGACGAACATCATCGGCACCGACAATGTGCTGCACGCCGCCATTGACGCGGGCGTTGAGCGCGTGGTCTGCCTGTCCACCGACAAAGCCGCTTACCCCATCAATGCGATGGGCATCTCCAAGGCGATGATGGAGCATGTCATCTTTGCCAACGCCCGCGTGGCGGCCGAGCGCGGCGGCACGACCATCTGCTGCACCCGCTACGGCAATGTCATGTGCAGCCGCGGCAGCGTGATCCCGCTGTTTATCGACCAGATCAAGGCGGGCAACCCCATCACGATCACCGACCCCAACATGACCCGTTTCCTGATGAATCTGGATGAGGCCGTGGATCTGGTCATGTTCGCGTTTGAGCACGCCAACCCGGGCGACCTGTTCATCCAGAAGAGCGATGCCTCCACCATCGGCGATCTGGCCAAGGCTGTGCAGCAGCTGTTCGGTGATACCGGCACGAACATCATCGGCACCCGCCACGGCGAGAAGCTGTTTGAGACGCTGATGACCCGCGAGGAGCGGCTGCGCAGTGAGGACATGGGCGGCTACTACCGCGTGGCGGCCGACAACCGCGACCTGAATTATGATAAGTTCGTTGTCAAGGGCGAGGTCCACACGATGGCCGATGACTCCTACACAAGCCACAACACGAACCGCCTCGATGTCGAGGGCACTGTCAAGAAGATCCTGACCACCGAGTATGTGCGCAACGCACTGAAGGAGATGGAGGCCGAGAAAAAGGCATGAAAATTCTCGTGACCGGCGCCAAGGGCTTTGTGGGCCGCAACCTCTGCGAAAATCTGAAGAACCTCCGCGACGGCAAGGACCGCACCCGCCCTGCCCTGACTGTGGATGAGGTTTTTGAGTACGACCTTGACACGCCCCCCGCAGAGCTGGACAAATTCTGTGCCGAGGCCGATTTTGTCTTTAACCTTGCAGGCGTCAACCGACCCAAAAGCAATGACGAGTTCATGCAAGGCAACTTCGGCTTTGCCTCCACCCTGCTGGACACGCTCAAATCCCACGGCAACACCTGCCCGGTCATGCTGTCCAGCTCGATTCAGGCGACCCTGATCGGCCGCTACGGTGAGAGTGACTACGGCAAGAGCAAGCTTGCGGGCGAGGAACTGTTCTTCGACTACGGCAAGGCCACCGGTGCGCCGGTGCTGGTCTACCGCTTCCCGAATTTGTTCGGCAAGTGGTGCCGCCCCAACTACAACAGCGCCGTGGCGACCTTCTGCAATAACATTGCCAACGACCTGCCCGTCACGGTCAACGACCGCGCGACCGAGCTGGAGCTTTTGTACATTGACGATTTGGTTGAGGAAATGCTCGATGCGCTTGAGGGGCATCCCCACCGCTGCGATTACAACGGTCTTACGCCTGTTTTTCGCGAGACAGGCCGCTATTGCGCTGCGACCGTGACCCACAGGGTCACGCTGGGCGAGATCGTTGACCTGCTGGAGCAGTTCAACGCACAGCCCGCCACGCTGGTGATGCCCCGCATCCCGGCGGGCAGCTTTGCCAAAAAGCTGTACTCGACTTATCTGTCCTATCTGCCAAAGGAGAAGGTCTGCTTTGCACTGAAAAAGAACGAGGATGCCCGCGGCAGCTTTACCGAGCTGCTGAAAACCGAAGGCTGCGGCCAGTTCAGTGTGAATATCTCAAAGCCCGGCATCACGAAGGGCCAGCACTGGCACAATACCAAGTGGGAGTTTTTCATTGTTGTTGCAGGCCACGCCCTGATTCAGGAGCGCCGCATCGGCAGCGATGAGGTGCTGGAATTTGAGGTGCGGGGCGAGGAGCCGCAGGCCGTTCATATGCTGCCGGGCTGTACCCACAATATCATCAATCTGAGCGAGACGGAGGATCTTGTCACGCTGATGTGGGCAAATGAGTCGTTTGATGCGAACCACCCGGATACGTTTTTTGAGAAAGTCTAAATGAGGAGGAACCCATGGCTGATTACAGCAGCGTTTCTTTTAAAAATAACGGCAAGCTGAAATTGCTTATCATCGTCGGCACCCGGCCGGAGATCATCCGGCTTGCAGCCGTCATCAATAAGACCCGCAAGTATTTTGATGTCATTCTGGCCCACACCGGTCAGAACTACGACTATAACCTGAACGGCGTCTTTTTCCATGATCTGGAGCTGGCCGACCCCGAGGTCTATATGGATGCCGTGGGCGCCGACCTCGGCGAGACGATGGGCAACATCATCTCCGAGAGCTACAAGCTGATGGCGGCCATCCGCCCTGATGCCGTGCTGGTGCTGGGCGACACGAACAGCTGCCTCTCCGTCATCGGTGCCAAGCGGCTGCATATCCCCATCTTCCACATGGAGGCCGGCAACCGCTGCAAGGATGAGTGCCTGCCGGAGGAAACGAACCGCCGTATCGTGGACATCATCTCCGATGTAAACATGGCCTACTCTGAGCATGCCCGCCGCTATCTGGCCGACACCGGCCTGCCGAAGGAGCGCACCTATGTGACCGGCTCCCCGATGGCTGAGGTGCTGCACCAGAATCTCGAGAAAATCGAGGCATCGGACATTCACGCGCGTCTGGGGCTTGAGAAAGGCAAATACATCCTGCTCTCCGCCCACCGTGAGGAGAACATCGACACCGAGAAGAACTTCACCTCGCTGTTCACCGCCATCAACAAGATGGCCGAGAAGTACGATATGCCGATCCTCTACTCCTGCCATCCGCGCAGCCGCAAGCGGCTGGAGCAGAGCGGCTTCCAGCTTGACAAGCGCGTCATCCAGCATGAGCCTTTGGGCTTCCATGATTACAACTGCCTGCAGATGAACGCCTTCTGCGTTGTGTCCGACTCCGGCACGCTGCCCGAGGAATCGAGCTTTTTTACCAGCGTCGGGCACCCCTTCCCGGCCGTCTGCATCCGCACCTCGACCGAACGGCCCGAGGCGCTTGACAAGGCCTGCTTCATTCTGGCGGGCATCGACGGCGACCATCTGCTGCAGGCGGTGGATGTAGCCGTTGAGATGAACAAAAACGGCGATTTGGGCACCCCCGTGCCCGACTACACCGATGAAAATGTCTCCGACAAGGTCGTCAAAATTATCCAGAGCTACACCGGCGTTGTCAACAAGATGGTGTGGCGCAAATACTAAACAGGAACACGATAGCTTATGCGCATACTGGTAGTGACCCAACATTTCTGGCCGGAAAATTTCCGCATCAACGATATTGTCGAGGGCTTTGTGCAGGACGGTCTTGCCGTGGATGTACTGTGCGGCCTGCCCAACTATCCGCATGGGGAATGGTTTGACGGCTACAGCGCCGACGGCCCTTTTGAGGAAAGCTATAAGGGTGCCCGCGTATTCCGCGCAAGAGAGATCCCGCGCAAGGGCAACACCGGCAAGACGATTTTTTTGAATTATGTAAGCTGGCCGCTGTACGCGGCGGCAGCCCTGAAGCGCCTGCCCGGCGGATATGATGCGGTGTTCTGCTTCAACACAAGCCCTGTGCTGATGTGCTGGCCTGCGGTGCTGTATGCAAAAAAGCACCATATACCGTTCACAAATTATGTGCTTGACCTCTGGCCGGAGAACCTGTACAGTGTGCTGCCCGTCAAAAACCGGTTTATGCGGTGGGTGGCACAGTCGGTCAGCGACAGCCTGTACAAGCGCTGCGACCGGCTGATCGCCATGAGCGAGCCGCTGCAGGAGCGTCTGTGCGCCCGCACCGGCAAGACAGCGGCGCAGGTGGCGGTCATTCCGCAGTACTGTGAGGATTTCTACGCCGTACCGCAGCATGATGCTGCACTGGAGCAGCGCTTTGCCGGGCGGTTCAATCTGGTATTCACCGGCACCTTTACCCCTGCGCAGAGCCTTGACATGGTGCTGCGCGCCGTGCTGGATGCCCGCGCCGCCGGGGCCGAGCAGCTGCATCTGCTGCTGGTCGGGGACGGCATGAGCCGCGAGGCCCTGCAAAGCCTCGCCCATGAGCTGCATGCCGGGGATGCCGTGACCTTTTACGGCAGTGTCCCCGCCGCTGATGTACCCAAGTTCACCGCGCTGGCCGATGCCCTGCTGATTTCCCTCTCTGACTCGCCCGATCTGGGCCTGACGGTCCCCGGCAAGCTTGCCAGCTACATGGCCGCCGGCAAGCCGGTGCTGGCCTCGATGAACGGTGCAGGCTATACGGCTGTGCAGGAAAGCGGCGGCGGGCTGGTCAGCCCGGCCTGCGACCAAAAGGCACTGGCAGAAAATATGCTGGCGCTGTATGGCATGACCGATGCCGAGCGCGCGGAGCTGGGGCGCAAGGCCTATGCGTATTACGCCGCGCATTACCGGCGAGCCGAGTTGTTGAAGCGGTTGGAGGAATTTACGGTGGAAGGGAAATGAGGAAGCCCACGCAGCCCATTTTCGAGTGGCTTTGTAGGGAGGGGTTTTGACCCCTCCGCGTGGCGTCGAGGACGCCGCCCCCTACAAGCCGTCAGGCAGAGTTGTAGGGGCCGCACATGTGCGGCCCGCAGCCTTGCCGTTACCGCCTCTATCCCCCACAAAACGCAACACACCCAAAATTGAGAGGTATACCCATTTTGGATAAAAAAATTCTGGTGATCATCCCCTGCTATAATGAGGAGGATAACATCGTCAATACGGTGGAAAACCTGCGCGCTACCTGCCCGGAGGTGGACTTTCTTGTCGTGAACGACTGCTCGACCGACAGCAGCGCTGCGCTGCTGAAAAGCCGTCATTATCCGTTTCTCGATCTGCCCGTCAATTTGGGCATCGGCGGCGGCGTGCAGTGCGGCTACCTGTACGCCGTGCGCCACGGCTATGATGTCGCCGTACAGATGGACGGCGACGGCCAGCACGACCCCGCCTACCTGATGGAGGTCGTGCAGCCGGTGCTGGACGGCGTCTATGACATGTGCATCGGCAGCCGCTTTATTAAAAAAGAAGGCTTCCAGACAAGCTTTATGCGCCGGGTCGGCATCCGCTGGCTGAGCGGTATGATTCGTCTGCTCTGCGGCAAGCGTGTGCTGGATGTCACCAGCGGCTTCCGCGCCACCAATTTGGCCATGACCGCTTATTTTGCGCAGCACTACGCCACCGATTACCCCGAGCCGGAGGCCATTCTGGCGGCAAGTCTGGCCGGTTTCCGCGTGGGAGAGGCCCCCGTCATCATGCGGGAGCGGCAGGGCGGTGTGTCCAGCATCCACAGCTTCAAGAGCGCTTACTACATGATCAAGGTCTCGCTGGCGCTCATCATCGACCGCCTATCCATCCGTAAAGTGAAAGGAGGCCGCGCATGACTGCACACCTGCAGCTGTTTATGATTTTGGGCGCTATTGTGCTGCTGCTCATCATCTTTGCCCTTTTAAAGCGCGGCCTTATGAGCGTAAAATACAGCCTGCTCTGGCTGGCGCTGGCTGTCGGGCTTGTCATTGCCGCCGCCTTCCCCTATGTGGTGTATGTGCTGCGCGACCTGCTTGACATTGAGATGCCGGTCAATCTCGTCTTTCTGCTGATGTTCTGCTTCGTGCTGGTGGTGCTGCTGTCCCTGAGCATCGCCATCAGCCAGCTGGCGGACAAATGCAAGCGATTGACGCAGGCCAACGCCATACTGGAAAAGCGCGTCCGCGATTTGGAAGAAAAGCAGTGACCCTGCGCCCGAACGGAGAGAGGAATCATGACAATAACCTGGGAGCAGATCCTCGCTTTTTTGTGTGAGGATCAGACGATGGCGATCACCTCGCTGTTGTTTCTTGCCTTTTTTGCGGCGGTGGCGCTCATCAATTATGCCCTGCCCCGCGTGCTGCGGCCGTACTTTCTGCTGCTTGCAAGCTACGGCTTTTTCTGCTATGATCCCGTAAACCGCCCGCTGGTCTGGGTCATGGCGGCGGCAACGCTCATCACATGGCTCTGCGGGCTCATCATCGGCAAGGTTCGGTGCAAGCCGGTGCGTATTCTTGCACTGCTGGCCTCGGTCGGGTTCGGCATCGGGATTCTGGTCTACTACAAGTACTGGAACCTTCTGGCAGACTCGCTGGGCGGCAGCCTGCTCTCCCGCCGGGAAAATCTGCTGGCACCGCTGGGGCTGAGTTACTTTACCTTTGCGGCCATGAGCTACACCATTGATGTCTACAAGCGCCGCTGCCGGGTCGAGACGAACCCGCTGCACTATGCGCTGTTTGTCAGCTTCTTCCCCACGCTGATCAACGGCCCGATCGAGCGTTACCCCCAGCTGCGCCCGCAGATCCGCAAAAGCCGCCGCTTCAGCTACCAGCGCTGCGCGGGCGGTGCTTTCCGCATGCTGTGGGGCTACACCAAAAAGATGGTCCTTGCCGACAATCTGCGGCAGTATGTTGCAGCCGTCTACGGTGATATTTCCGCCGTGGGCGGGCCGAACCTGATGGCGGCCACCGTGCTGTTCGCCGTACAGCTGTACATGGATTTCTCCGGCTGCTGCGACATTGCGCTGGGTGCAGCCCGCATTTTAGGCTATGACCTGATCGAGAACTTCGAGTCCCCGTTTGAGGCGCGCACCTTCAACGATTTCTGGCGGCGGTGGCATATCTCAATGACCAGCTGGTTCCGGGATTATGTCTACTTCAGCTTGGGCGGCAGCCGGTGCGCCCCGTGGCGGCACTACTTAAACATCGTCATCGTCTTTGTCTGCTCCGGCCTGTGGCACGGCGCGGACTGGCGGTATCTGGCATGGGGCCTTGCCACCGGCCTGTGCGCTGCCTTCGGCGTGATGACGGCCAAGGCGCGCAAAAAGCTGAATCGCTACAACCCGCTCTACCGTATGGGCTGGTTCAAGGCGCTGTGGCAGTGCCTTGTGACCAATGCGCTGTTCTGCCTGACGCTGGTCTTTTTTGCCTCGGCCATCTACAACACCGACCCATTTGCGGTCTATGGCTCGCTGCTGCAGGGCTGGGACGGTCTGGCCGGATCGTGGGCGCAGGTGTCGGGGCTGATCTACAGCAGCGGCATTGACGGCCGCCTGCCGGTCGTGCTGCTGTTCGGCTGCTTTGTCGTCTTTGCGGCGGAGCACGGCGGCCGCAGCGTGGCCCGCTGGATACGCCAGCAGGTCTGGCCGCTGCGCTGGACGCTCTACTACGCCGCGGCCGCAGCGATCCTTTTCTTTGCCGCGTTCGGCCAGTCGGCGTTCATCTACCAGCAATACTGAGAAAGGGCGGTGTAATCCATGGCTAAATCCCCTACCCCGATCCCCGCACCGCCGGTCAAGATCCAACGCGGCGCACCCACAAATACCCCCGTAAAAAAACGCCGCCGGAAAAAGCGGGTTAATCCGTTTGTGCTGCTTCTGCGCGGGCTGGCGCGGCGCATCTACTTCGGCGTAAAAACCGCCTTAAAGTTTTTGCTGCTGGTGCCGATCCTCGTCTTTATGGTGGCATTCAGCTACAATGTGGACCGCAGCGGCCTGTTTCAGGGTGCGCTGGCACCCCGCCGCATCGTGGATCTGATGCTGCAGGGCTACGATGTGACAAACTTTGAGCAGATGGACGAGCGTCAGGTGGTACAATTATTTGCACAGGATGTACCCGAAACGCCTGAGGCCATCGGTATCGGCTCCAGCCGCGTGCTGCAGTTCAACCGCGAAAACACCGGTGTTGAGAGCTTCTTCAACATGGGCGTCACCGGCGCTGATGTGCGCGACAACATGACCAGCTACTACAAGATGGTCACCTACGGCAAGGCCCCCCGCGTACTTTTGTGGAGCCTTGACCCATGGGTGTTCTACGGCAGCGAGGCCGCGTTTGACGCCCGCGCCGATGCCGACCTGTACAACGAATTTTTGACCAAGGTCCTGAATGTTCCCACCGATTATGAGGAGCCTGACAAGGTCGAGCTGTGGAAGGCGCTGGCTGACCCAGCCTACTTTCAGGGCAATGTGGACTACTATGTCAAGAACCGCGGTCAGGCCACCGTCACCGATGACGAGGGCAACACCATCGAGTTCAACCCCGTGCAGGGCGACCCCTACGACCAGCCCACCACCATCAAGCGGTCGGACGGCAGCGTGCTGTATGATATTGCCTTCCGCAGCCAGACCGAGGATCAGATCCGCACGCTGGCAGCCGAGGCCTGCATGAGCTTCAACAGCGTACATATGGAGGGCTTTGACGAGCTGAGTGACACCCAGATCCGGGCGTTTGACTCCTTTATCAAGTACGCGCAGTCTCAGGGCACCACCGTCATTTTGGTGCTGTCGCCGTGGCATCCGTATCTGTACGGGTATCTGCTGACCGAGCCGGAGCAGCACAAGGGCTTTTTCCTTGTGGAAAACTGGCTGCGGCAGTATTGCGCCGACAACAATGTACCGCTGTACGGCAGCTATGACCCTGCCTGCATCGAGGGTCTGCAGGAGACTGACTTTTTTGACGGCCTGCACTGCGGCGGCACCGGCATTGAGCGGTTCTTCCCCGGCATACCGCAGGCCTTGGCGGATCTTGAGAACGGCACGCTGGCCAATCCGCTGGATGTCCACCCGCGCACCAGCCTTGATGACCCCAACGCTGAACCGGTTGACCCCGACATGAACCAACAGGAGGGATAACGATGGCTTTCCTTGAGATTTCCTTTAACGCAAAGCGCCCGCTGATTTTGGGGCGCGGCGGCTTTGGCACCCAGCTGAACGACTGGCTCCTTGACGAGGGCTGGGGCAGCGCGGATTTTCTGGACGACAATGCCCCCGATGCCGTGGGCGGTCTGCGCGATTACCCGGACCCGGCCATCCTGCACCCGGGCCGCCCTGCCTTTGTGGCGCTGGGCGATAACAAGCTGCGTGTTGAGCTGCTGCAAAAGCTGACGGCTGCGGGATATGCCACACCGGTGTTCATCAGCGATGCCGCCTCGGTCAGCCCCAGCGCTGTGCTGGAGCCGGGCTGCATCATCATGCCGCGCGCCTATGTGGGGGCCGGTGTCCATCTGGGCGTTGGCTGCATTGTCAACGCCGGGGCCATCGTTGATCACGATGCCGCGCTCGGCCGCGGTGTGCATGTGGCACCCGGCGGCATCGTCAAGGCGGGGGCCGTGGTTGCTGAGTACGCCAAGGTCGATTCCGGCGAGGTCGTCCGCTCCCCGTGGGAGGGCCGTTAATGCCCCCCCGCCGTGATTACATTGACGAGCTGAAGGGTCTTGGCATCCTGCTGGTGGTGTTCGGCCACTTTATGGAGCAGTACCGGATGAACTATCCGTTCGTCAGTGCGACCTTTTTCTGCATCTATGCCTTCCACATGGCGCTGTTCTGTGCCTGCAGCGGTCTGGTGGCGCGGTTCAACCCGCGCAAGCTGGTCACACAGCAGCTTTGGCTCTATTTCCTTGGGCAGAGCCTGATGCTTGTCTTTCGCGCAGTCGTTCTGCGGGAGGATTTTGCCGAGAGCGGCGGTGTGCTGGCCGCCCTGCTGCTGCCATGGCGGCACATGTGGTATCTGTATGCGCTGATTTTCTGGCACCTGACGCTGCCGCTGCTCTGCCTGCTGCGCGACCGGCTGGGGCTGGCCGGCTCCTGTCTGGGCATGGCGCTGGCGGTGGCCGTGGGGCTGGCCGGCGGGCTGATAGACTGGCCGTTCATGCTTGTGCGGGTTTTCGCCTTCTTCCCGTTTTATGCCTTTGGCGTGCTGTTCCGCCCCCAGCTGGATACGCTGGCCGCCTTTGCCGCACAGAACCGTGCCGCACGGCTGCTGCCTGCAGCGGGTCTGGCGGTCGGCTACGGTCTCTATTTTATCCGGGTCTTTTGCTCGGAGACGATCTTGGACAACAGTGCCGAGCTGTTCCACGATGTAAGCTATGCGGGCGGCGACCGGCCGGAATACCGCATCGTCTTTTATCTGGTCGGCATTGCCACCACGGCGGCGCTTGTAGCTGCCTTCAGCAGCGGTCGCCGGCTGACCGGCCTGGGGCGGCGCACCCTTGCCATCTACCTGCTGCACCTGCCGATCCTTGCGTTGCTTGTGCAGCTGCAGCTTTTTGAGCCGCTGCGCGGCGCACCCGTGGCATTGCCCGTGCTGTGGTACACGCTGCTGGCTACAGCAGCATTGGCCGTGCTGAACTGGCAGCCCGTGCAGACTCTCTTTGATTTTGCCGCAAACTGCTGGTATAAGCGCGGCAAATCGTAACAGCGAACAGCAAGCCTCGATCTGGTTTTGCACCTCCCTTCTTAAAAGGGAGGTTTTTTATTTTCTGCTTGACAGCAGCACTACTTTGCATTACAATATAGTCAAGGAACATGGTAATACAAGGTAGTCAGGAGGGTAGACGATGTTTGACCGCGCGCAGCTGCGCAAGGGAACGCTGGAGGGCTGCATTTTAAAAATCATCTCGCGTGAGGCGGCCTACGGCTATGCCATCGCCGTCACCCTGCGGGAGAGCGGCTTTGACGATTTGACCGAGGGCACGCTCTATCCCCTGCTGCTGCGGCTGGAGCGCAAGGGGCTGATCGCGGCGGAGTACCGCGCCGGCTCCGGCGGCCCGAGCCGCAAATATTACCGGCTGACGCCTGACGGCGAGCAGTATCTGGCAGAATTTACGGCAGCATGGCAGACCACCGGTGCCGCCGTAAACCGCATTATGCAGAATAAGGAGGGCTGAACCATGAAAACAATGCGCAACGAATACCGCGACTTGAAAAAAGAGAACGACCTGATTTTTTCAACGCTGGCAGAGTACGACCGCGACACCATCACGGAAATCATCAGCGTAGCGGACAACACACGCGGCATCGGGTACGAGATCGAGCTGATCCGCAAGGACCTGATTGCGATGGCGGCACAGGCCGAGGCCCGGCGCGACTATCTGCCGTCGGTCATCGGGGACGTAGATGTTTTTAAACGGAATTTGCTGGCAAGCATGCCCAAGCCGAAGTTTGCGGATTACATGGCAGACAGCCTTGTGTGGCTGTGCTCGTTTGCGTTGGCCTCCGCCGCGACCTATACGGTGATGGGCCGCCCGTGGGACTGCTATTATGACGCGGTCTGGCTTGTGCTCTGCATTGCCATTATGATGCCCAGTGCGTGGCTGCTGCAGCGCATTGTCCCCGCCGAGTGGGCGGCCTCTACCGAAAAAGGTGTGCGGTACGGCGCCATTACAGCCGCCATGATGCTTTTGTGGTTCGTGGAGTTTTGGCTCGTTGACAAATGGATCACGCCGCTGCTGCCCGCGGTGGGCCTGCCCAACCTTGCGGCAGTCATCCTGTTCGGCGCGGCACTGGCGGCGCTGCTTGTCTGGCGCAACCACCGCCGCAACGAGCTTGCCGCAAAACGGCCCTGGCGGAATGTGATGGAGAAATAAAAGTGTCCCCCGATGGTGCGTAACCATCGGGGGACGCTTTTCCTTCCCCCGCGGGGGAAGCCTTTTAAATATGCTCCAAAATCTTGTTGCCCATCTCGGTGCAGCCAACCTTGGTGCAGCCGTCTGCCATCATGTCGGCGGTGCGGTAGCCGGCATCGAGAACCGCGTTCACGGCGGCCTCGATTTCATCCGCCTCTGCCGGCATGTCAAAGCTGTAGCGCAGCATCATGGCGGCGGAGAGGATGCAGGCGATCGGGTTCACGACATCCTGCCCGGCAATGTCGGGTGCGGAGCCGTGGATCGGCTCATACAGGCCGCAGGTCCCCTCGCCCAGAGAGGAGGACGGCACCATGCCGATGCTGCCGGTGATCTCGCTGGCCTCATCGGAGAGGATATCCCCGAACATATTCTCGGTCACAATAACATCAAACTGCGCGGGGTTTTTGCAGATCTGCATGGCGCAGTTGTCCACGAACATCTCGCTGTACTCAACCTCAGGGTACTCGGTCTGCAGGCGGTGCATGACGGCACGCCACAGGCGGCTGGTGTCCAACACATTGGCCTTGTCCACACAGGTCAGCTTTTTGCGGCGCTTCATGGCTGTTTCGAAGCCGATGCGGCCGATGCGCTCGATCTCGTGTTCGGAATAGGGCATCGAGTCGATGGCGACCTTCTCGCCGTTGCACTCGATGGTCTTGTGCTCGCCGAAGTAGACGCCGCCGATCAGCTCGCGTACGACGATAAAGTCGATGCCTTGATCGACGATGGACTTTTTCAGCGGGGAGGCATCGGCCAGCTGGGGCCAGATTTTAGCCGGGCGGTTGTTGGCGTACAGGCCCATGCCGGCGCGCAGCCGCAGCAGGCCCTTTTCGGGGCGCTTTTCGCCGGGCAGTCCCTCCCACTTGGGGCCGCCGATGGCACCCAGCAGGACACTGTCAGCGTTTTTGCATTTTTCCAGTTCGGATTCCGGCAGCGGGTCACCGAATTTGTCGATGGCCTCGCCGCCCATGTAGGCGCGGGTATAGGTAAAGGTATGGCCGTGTCTGGCCGCGATTTTATCCAGGACGCGCACCGCCTGGGTCACGATCTCCGGGCTGGAGCAGTCGCCGTAGATCAGAGTGATGTTTTTCTGCATAGTTCTGTTCTCCCTCTCGTTGCTATTGTAGGGGCGGGACATGTCCCGCCCTCAGCCTTTCCATCACAGCACTTTTTCCGTAAAGCCGCGGGCCGGGCATGCCCGGCCCCTACAGGGCATCAGTCCTTCAAGCTGTTCATCAGCCCGCCCTTGGCAATGATGTTCTGGATAAACGGCGGGAACGGCGCGGCCTGAAAGGTCTGGCCGGTGGTTTCGTCCGTAATGACGCCGGTGTCAAAGTCGATGCTTACCGTGTCACCCTCGGCGATTGCCTCGCTTGCGGCGGGACATTCGAGGATCGGCAGGCCGATATTGATGGCATTGCGGTAGAAGATGCGGGCAAAGCTTTTGGCGATAACGCAGCTGATGCCGGACGCCTTGATGGCAACGGGGGCATGCTCACGCGAGGAGCCGCAGCCGAAGTTTTCGCCGCCCACCATGATGTCACCGGCCTTGACGCGGGCAACAAAGCTCTTGTCGATGTCCTCCATACAGTGGCTCGCCAGCTCGGCGGCGCTCTGGGTGTTCAGATAGCGGGCGGGGATAATGACATCGGTATCAATGTTATCGCCGTATTTAAAAACAGGACCTCTTGCGTTCATAGCTCAAACCTCCCTGGGGTCGGTGATGTAGCCGGTCAGTGCGCTTGCCGCCGCCGTGGCGGGGCTGGCAAGATAGACCTCGGAGTCCACATGCCCCATGCGGCCGACAAAGTTGCGGTTGGTGGTGGAGACACAGCGCTCCCCCGCTGCCAAAATGCCCATGTAGCCGCCCAGACAGGGGCCGCAGGTGGGCGTGGAGACGATGCAGCCTGCATCAATAAATGCCTCGGTATAGCCGCGCAGAATGCACTCCTTGTAGACGGCCATCGTAGCGGGGATAATGATGCCGCGCACACCCTTGGCAATGTGTCTGCCCTTCAGAATCTCGAAGGCGGCCTGCATATCCTCAATGCGGCCGTTCGTGCAGGAGCCGATGACGATCTGGTCGATCTTGATGTCTTTGCCCTCTTTCGCAAGGTGGGTGTTCTCCGGCAGGTGCGGGTAGCTGACGGTAGGCTCGAGCGCATCAAGGTCGATCGTGATGGTCTGTTCGTACTCGGCATCGGGGTCAGCCTCGTACTTCGTCCACGGGCGCTGGCTCCGGCCTTTGAGATAGGCCTCGGTCACTTCGTCCACGGGGAAGATGCCGTTCTTGGCACCGGCCTCGATGGCCATATTGCAGATGCAGAGCCGGTCCTCCATCGTCAGGCTGCTGACGCCCTCGCCAGTAAACTCAAGGCTCTTGTACAGCGCGCCGGATACACCGATTTTGCCGATGAGGTGCAGGATGACATCCTTGCCGGTGACAGGCTTGCGCAGAGTTCCCTTTAGCTCCACCTTGATCGCGGCGGGTACCTTAAACCACGCCATGCCCTTTGCCATGCCGGCGGCCATATCGGTGGAGCCGACACCGGTGGAGAACGCCCCTACCGCACCGTAGGTGCAGGTGTGGCTGTCCGCACCGATGATGCAGTCACCCGCGGTCACGATGCCCTTTTCGGGCAGCAGGGCATGTTCAACGCCCATCTGGCCCACATCGTAGAAGTTGAGAATGTCGTACTTGTCGGCAAACTCGCGGCACTGCTTGGACTGCGTTGCGCTCTTGATGTCCTTATTGGGGACAAAGTGATCCAGCACAATATTGACGCGGGTCTTATCAAACACCGAGTCAAACCCAGCTTTTTCAAATTCATTGATGGCGACCGGGGTCGTGATGTCATTGCCCAGCACGATGTCGAGCTTGGCATTGATGAGCTGGCCCGCCGTCACGGCTGCCTCGCCGCAGTGGGCCGCTAAGATTTTTTGGGTCATGGTCATGCCCATGGTCGTGTACCTCCGTTTTGTATTCTTTGGCTTCCCCTTGGGGCTGCGCCCGCAGGCGACTGATGAGGGGCAGATTTGCCGATGCAACCCGTATGTTGATTGGCTGCGAAAGCTCTGCCCTCATCCGTCTGCTCCTTGCGTCGCAGCCACCTTCCCCCTCAGGGGAAGGCAAATCAACTATCTATTATTGATCGCACTCACCAGCGCCTTAATGCCCGCCACAATAATATCCGTGTGGGTGCCGCAGCCCCAGGTCTCCTCGCCGGAGGCCCATTTCAGCCCGACATAGGAGCAGGCGCGGGCGTTCGTGTCGGCGTCCAGCGCATGCTCGCTGTAGTGTACCAGCGTAAAGTGCATCCCGGTCTGCTGCTCGATGGCCGTGGCCACGGCGTCCAGACGACCGTTGCCGGTGGCCGTGCAGGGGGTCGTGTTGCCGCCGCTGGTGATCGTCACCTTGGCGGTGATGCTGCCGTTCTCGTTCTGGACGAAGTGCGCCTCGGACACATTCAGCGGCGCGGTGTGGTTGAGATAGCTCTTTTCAAAGACGGCGAGGACCTCCTGCACGCCCAGCTCACGATGCTCATGATCGCTGACTTCCTTGACGCGGTAGCCGAGATCCTCCCGCATTTTGGGCGGCGGGTTGTAGCCGTAGTTCTGCTGCAGCAGGAAGCCGATGCCGCCCTTGCCGCTCTGGGAGTTGATGCGGATAACATCGGCATCGTAGGTACGGCCGATGTCATGCGGGTCGATGGGGATATACGGGCAGGTCCATTCATGGAGATGCTTCTCCTTGCGCCAGGTCATGCCCTTGGCGATGGCGTCCTGATGGCTGCCGCTGAACGCCGCAAAGACAAGGGCGCCGGCATAGGGGGTGCGCTCATACACATGCATCCGGGTAACGCGCTCATACACCTCGCAGATGGCAGGCATATTGCTGAAATCAAGGTGCGGGTCTACGCCGTGGCTGTACATATTCATGGCCAGCGTGATGGCGTCCACATTGCCGGTGCGCTCACCGTTGCCGAAAAGGCAGCACTCGATGCGCTGAGCACCGGCCAGCACGGCCAGCTCAGCATCCGCCACGCCGCAGCCGCGGTCATTGTGCGGATGAGTGGACAAAATGACACTGTCGCGGTATTTCAGGTGCTTGGAGCACCACTCGATCTGGTTGGCGTAGATGTGGGGCATGCTCATCTCGACCGTGACGGGCAGGTTGATGATCATCGGGCGGTCGGGCGTGGGCTGCATGACATCCAGCACGGCGTTGCAGACCTCAACCGCGTAGTCCGGCTCGGTGCCGGTAAAGCTTTCGGGGCTGTACTCAAACAGGAAGTTGCCCTCGTACTCCTCGCTGAGCTGCTTGACAAGCTTTGCGCCGTCCACGGCGATCTGCTTGATCTCCTCCTTCGACTTTTTGAACACCTGCTCGCGCTGGGCAACGCTGGTGGAGTTGTAGAAGTGGATGATGGCCCGCGGTGCGCCCTTGACGGCCTCGAAGGTCTTGCGGATGATATGGTCGCGGCACTGGGTCAGCACTTGCACCGTCACATCCTGCGGGATACGGTTGCCGTCAATGAGGGTGCGCAGGAACTCATACTCGGTCTCGCTGGCCGCCGGGAAGCCGACCTCGATCTCCTTAAAGCCGATTTTGACGAGCATATCGTAAAACTCAAGCTTTTCCTCAAGGCTCATCGGCACGATCAGGCTCTGGTTGCCGTCGCGCAGATCCACGCTGCACCACGCCGGGGCTTTCTCGATATGGTCCTTCTGCGTCCACTCGTAGACATGGCCGGGCTCGACCGGCGGCGGATAATACCCTACACTGTACTTTGTTGCGTCCATCATAACTAAAAATGCCTCCTTCAAAGCGTTCGGTTCGCACTTTGAGGGAGACAAAAAGAAACCGTCCCCCAAAGGCGAAAGACCTTTGAGAGACGGGAGCAAAATTCAAACTTGCTGTACCCGCGGTACCACTCTCATTGCCGTGTAACGGCCGCTCTGTACGATCAGCCCTGCGGGCGAATCGCGCCTGTATGATAACGGTCAGGCTCCGTCCGCACCTACCTGTCAGCGCGGCTGCTCCGGGGCCAGTATACAGCACCCGCCATACCGCCTTGCACCGACCGGCGGCTCTCTGTAACGGGATGAGTGCTGCTTTCTCCCCTTCACTGCATTTGGAATAGCTTTATTTTAGCGGATTGCAGCGGGAATGTCAAGCATTATTTTTGCAAAACTTGCAAGGATGTGTCTTGTGTTTATCAACATTACTTATGTAGGGGCTGGGCATGCCCGGCCCTCGCGTGAAGGACCAGCAGGCGCTTATGGGAAAGTTGCGGGCCGCACATGTGCAGCCCCTACCGTGTGCCGCTATTTTTACAGGGTTTTCTTTTTATTGTTTATATGATATACTTATAGTGATTTTTGTTTAATCCCGAAAGGATTCATCTATGCTTTACCATAAATACAAACCGCTGGCCGCGCGGGTCTACTGCGCGGGGCTGGCGCTGCTGCTGGTGCTGAGCGAGGTTTTCAGCTCCAACATTCAAGCTACGCTGCCGGGGTTCAGCCGTCTGGCGCGGCTGGGGCTGACCGGCTGCGCCATGCTGCTGCTGGCGGGCAAGATCGTGCTGCTGACCAAGTATGAAACGCGGCTGCAGAGGGTGCTGGTCTGCGCGGTGCTGGCATATACGGCCTTTACCGCATGGTACGGCGGCGACCAGTGGTTTTTTCTGGCAGCGCTGGTCGGGCTGGGGTCCAAGGATGTGGACCTGCAAACGGCGCTGCGGGTCTATCTGATCACCGCCGCGGCGGGGCTGGTGCTTGTGCAGGTCCTGCACTTTGCCACACCGCTGATGCCCTATAACTTCTACTGCCGCAACTGGGATTTCGGCTACGGCCACTACAACGGATTCGGCGCACGGCTGGTCGGCGTCTTTTTTGCGTGGGGCTGGCTGCGTCACGACCGGCTGCGGGCATTCGACTGGGCCGGGCTGGCGGCGCTGGCGATCTTCACCTACAAGGTACCCGGCAGCCGCGGGGCGTTCGGCGGCATGGCAGTGCTGTTTGCGCTGTTTTTTGTGCAGCGTTTCCTGCCGAGGCTGTTCGATAATAAGATCTTTTATGCACTGGCACTTGCCCTGCCGGTCGCGCTGGCAGCTTTCAGCCTGTACGCCGGGTATGTCTACAATCCGGAATGGCCGTATGAGCGTATGGCGCTGCTCTTGTTAAGCATCGCTTTGTCCGGCCGGTTCGAAATCTGGCACAATGTGTTCTGGAGTGCGCCCCTCTCGCTGCTGGGCGGCCTGCCTACCGACGGCGACGAGCATCACGCCATCGACAACACCTTTCTGGCTGTGCCGATGAACAAGGGCGTGCTGGGCGCAATCCTGATTGCAGCGGTCTTTCTGCTGCTGCTGTGGCGGCTGGCAAAGAAGCATCGCTCGACCGAGGTCATCTGTCTGGTGGCGCTGACGCTGTATCTCTTTATGGAGAATAAGCCGTTTTTGCTCTCCGCCAATCCGTTTTTGCTGATGCTGCCTGTGGTATTTTTTAACGCAGAGGTTAGCAAAGCACAATCTGAATCGTAAAAAAAGCCGCCGACCGGTTTTTGTCCGGTCGGCGGCAATTTTTATTATGGCTTAGCGGTTCTGCGGGCCGTTCTTCAGGATGACATCGTGGCTGCCGCCCTCAACAATGGAGGTGGAGGACACGACCGTCAGGCGGGCCTTCTCCTGCAGCTCGGGGATGGAGAGCGCGCCGCAGTTGCACATGGTGGAGCGCACCTTGTACAGGGTGGTCTGCACACCGTCCGCCAGAGAGCCGGCGTAGGGAACGTAGGAGTCAACGCCCTCCTCAAAGCTCAGCTTCTGTGCGCCGCCGAGGTCATACCGCTGCCAGTTGCGGGCGCGGTTGGAGCCCTCGCCCCAGTACTCCTTGACATAGTTGCCGCCAACGCGCAGCTTGTTCGTCGGGGACTCATCAAAGCGGGCGAAATAACGGCCCAGCATGACGAAGTCAGCGCCCATGGCCAGTGCCAGCGTGATGTGGTAGTCCTGCACGATGCCGCCGTCAGAGCAGATGGGGATGTAGATGCCGGTCTCCTTATAATACTCATCGCGGGCCTTGGCAACCTCGATGACAGCCGTAGCCTGACCGCGGCCGATGCCCTTGGTCTCGCGGGTGATGCAGATGGAGCCGCCGCCGATGCCGATCTTGA
>ERZ1673752.283-NODE-283-length-91652-cov-12.529701_pt1 | contig 91652 bp, 82 predicted proteins | sample MGYA00580195_ERZ1673752 | MGnify/ENA primary metagenome ERZ1673752 (study PRJEB41218, sample SAMN15661744) | gut metagenome | host: Homo sapiens | place: Canada: London | collected 2015-08-20/2019-03-30 | study: EMG produced TPA metagenomics assembly of...
TCGTGGCCGCACCTTCCCCGACTGACGGGCGCTACATTTTGCCGGGCCTGGTCGATACGCACTGCCACGGGGGCGGAGGCAGCTCTTTCCCCACCGCCGACACGGTAGAAGCCATGATGACCGCCGTGTGGGAACACCGGGTTCACGGCACCACCACCCTGGTCGGTTCACTTTCGACAGCCACCCCGGAAGACCTGCGCCGACAGGGCCAGATGCTGGCCGATTTGTGTGACGCGGGCGAACTGGACGGGATTCACTTTGAAGGACCGTTCCTGGCGTCGGGACGTTTGGGCGTGACGGGGATGCTGCCCGGAGACTCCCCCGCTGATTCCTTCCCCAGGGAAGGGCTCACCGCCCAGGAACGCGAGGACCGCGCTCGTGCCGTCCTGGGGACACAAGATTTCGCGCAAGTCCAGCCCCCGAACCCGGCACTGACCCGCGAGTTGATGATTACCACCCGCGGGCACACGGTGTCAATGACACTGGCTCCAGAAGGCAAACGCGCCATCGGTTCCGGTTCCGTGGCGGAAGTTTTGATTGAAAACGGGGCAGTTCCCGCCTTTGGACACACGGTCGCCTCCGCCGAGATTATGCGCGGAGCCGCGGCCTGGACGCGAGAAAAGCTGGGGTTGACCCCCTCGGATAAGCTGCGTTGCCCCCGCTACTTGGTGACGCACTTCTTTAACGGGATGTCGGCCTTCCACCATCGCAACCCCGGACCGATATTGGAACTGCTGGCGGACGCGGCCGGGGGCGGTTGCATTCTGGAGTTGATTGCGGACGGGGAACACGTGGATTTCAGCGCGGTGCGTAACGTGTTTGAGCTGGTCGGACGTGACTCAGTGGTGTTTGTCAGCAACGCTACCGCCGCCACGGGAATGCCCTCTGACGAGCCCGGCTCCACCGAGGCAGAACCCAACTTGCATCTGGTAGACATCGTGCGCCGAGCCTGGAAAGGCGCGGGGATTCCGTTGACCGACGCGGTGTACTGCGCTTCGGTGCAGGGCGCCCGCATTTTGGGTCAGACCAACATCGGCGAAATCGCCGCGGGCAAACGCGCAGACCTGCTGGTCACGGACGAGAACCTGTATCCGCTCTCGGTCTATCGCCGCGGCGCCCTGGTGGCTTCCGTACCCAAGAATTAACCGGATTAGCAGTGCCCAGTCAGCGAAAATCCAAGCGGCGCGGCCAACCCTATCGCCCCTTGGACATGCAGCGCCTCACCAGCGTCCCGCGGGTCGTGACGCGCGCTGGGCGGGAATACCACGTCCAGCGTCTGACCGGCGGCGGCGCTCAGAAATCCTATGTTTGCCCCGGTTGTGGGCACGCCGTTGAAGCCCATACCCCACACATCGTGGCGTGGCCACTGAGCGCACCTTTTGGAGTGGACACCGGGGTTGAGGCCCGCCGCCACTGGCACACCTACTGCTGGGAATCCGGCACCACCGGGGGATTTTAGTCGAACCCGCGGCGCTGCCGACGCCTGCGTCTGCATACCCCAAATGGGGTATAGGCGTGGCACAAGCGGGGTATTCACAAGCGCGAAGGGTACGTACCGTGTTACATACCGTCACCAGCGGGGTACGCGGCGTTTTCGGGTCGTCTTTCGGGGTAAAACCGCGGTTCAGGGGGCGTTTTACGGGTTTTAGAACAGCCGATTCTCGGCGTCAAAATCCAAGCCGCGCATTTCATCGTAATCCAGCAGAACACAGCGAATCCCGCGGTCGGTGGCCAGGGTGCGAGCCTGAGGTTTAATCTCTTGGGCAGCAAAAATCCCGGTAATGCCCTCCAACTCGGCTTGCCGACCCAGCAAATCCAGGTAGCGAGTCAACTGCTCGACCCCATCAATTTCGCCGCGACGTTTCACCTCCACCGCCACCGGACGCCCTTGTGCATCACGAACCAGCAGGTCAACCGGGCCAATGGGAGTCGGCCATTCCCGGCGCACCAAAGTCCAGCCCTCCCCCAGCCGCAACGCGACCTGGTCGGCCAGCAGCTGTTGCAGATGCGCCTCCACCCCGTCCTTTTCCAGTCCCGGGTCGACCCCCAAATCAGAGACGACATCCTCATAGACCTCAGTAATGTTAATCAGCAGGGCGTCGCCGGATTTGGCCTGAACCCGCCACGTTTGCGGGCCTTTGGGGGCGCTGGAATCTTCCAGCTCAATGTGCAGCTGACAGGGCGGACTCATCCAATTCAGGGGCTTGTAGGAACCGCCGTCACTGTGAATCAACACCGAACCGTCGGCTTTCACCATCAACAGCCGTTTCGCCGCGGCCAAATGCGCGTCCAAACGTCCCGAATAATTAACTTCACAATCCGCTATGACCAGGCGCATACAGCTAGCCTAGCCGAAGCGCGCGAAGCAGGAAACTCAGTAAACCACCTGGGTGCGCGGCGGGGAGGATTCTTTCCAGCTGACCAGGCCGGAATAATCATGTTCATCCATCGCCAGCCAAAAATCATCCGGCTCGGAAAAGCCCTGACGTGGCGCGCGACAATGCAAAATAGCTAGAGTAAAGTCCGAGTCCGGTTCCGTGTCTACCGCGGACTCCAGAATCTCGAAATCCGCCCGTTCCCAACGGCGATTTGAGCCCCAACGCAGAGAAATAACCCGATACCACTTCAGGAAATCTTCGGAATAATGGCACACTCCGGCCCGCCACGGATCGGTAGCGTTATCCCGCAACGCCACATTGAATGAGCCGTTATTTTGGGCTTTAAACCGCAAGCGCGCCAGGAAGTAAATCGCCAGCGCGCAAATCAGGAACAGCACCAGGAGCAGACCGGTGAGTATATAACTGGTTGCCATGCCCATGATGTCCCTCCTCACGCCATAAAGCCGCAGCATTCGAGCCTGAATCTCAGGTTAATCTGTCAATGGCGGGTGTCCCGAAGGACGAACCCGCCACTGCCACCCCCAAGCAAACCCCTGGGGAAGGCGAATAGCCTTATGGGAAATCATATCCCAATCGGTCTGATTCGCGTAAGTTGTTTATTTTAGCTCTCCGGCTCGGGAGCCTGATTCGCCGCACCAGCAGACAAATCGCGTTCCAGCACCACGGTTACGGTGTCATTGTCTACCGAGGCAAACCCGGCCTCAACCGGAAAGTTATGCGAACCCGCTTTTCCGGTCGAGCCTGGCGCGTCGACGCGCACCTGGCCGGCACGCAGCACGACCAGTAACGGCTGGTGACCCGGCAGGACCCCCAGGTCGCCGTCTGCGGCAGGCATGATGACCTGGGACGCTTCTCCCTGATACAGGGTGCGCGAGCGGTCTACCACCGCAACTTTCAGCGTGTCTGCCATGGTTTATCACATATCCTTTTGCAGTTTCGCCCAGGCCTCTTCGAGATCCTCGATACCGCCGATGTTAAAGAACGCCTGTTCGGCAATATGGTCGTACTTGCCTTCGCAAATCCGCTTGAACGCCTCGATGGTTTCGCTCATCGGCACGGTCGAACCGGGCACGCCGGTGAACTTTTCCGCCATATAGGTGTTTTGGGACAGGAACTGTTCGATACGACGCGCGCGCGCCACGGTGACCTTGTCCTCTTCGGACAGTTCGTCCACACCGAGGATGGCGATGATGTCTTGCAGTTCCTTGTTCTTTTGCAGAATCTGTTTGACCTCGGTCGCGACCTCGTAGTGTTCCTTGCCAACATAGCGCGGGTCGAGAATACGCGAGGTGGAGGCCAGCGGGTCTACCGCCGGGTACAGGCCGCGAGACGCAATGTCACGAGACAGGTTCGTGGTCGCGTCCAGGTGAGCGAAGGTCGTCGCCGGGGCCGGGTCGGTGTAGTCATCCGCCGGCACGTAGATGGCCTGCAGCGAAGTAATGGAGTGTCCGCCCGCAGAAGTAATGCGCTCCTGGAGCTGACCCATTTCATCAGCCAGGTTCGGCTGGTAGCCCACGGCGGAAGGCATCCGGCCCAGCAGGGTGGACACCTCGGAGCCGGCCTGGGTGAAACGGAAGATATTGTCGATGAACAGCAGCACGTCCTGGTTTTGCACGTCACGGAAGTATTCCGCCATCGTCAAACCGGACAGAGCCACGCGCAGACGCGTCCCCGGCGGCTCGTCCATCTGTCCGAACACCATCGCGGTCTTGTCCAACACGCCCGCGTCAGCCATCTCGTGAATCAAGTCGTTACCCTCACGAGTACGCTCGCCCACACCGGCGAACACGGACACACCGCCGTGGTCCTGGGCCACACGCTGAATCATCTCTTGAATCAACACCGTCTTGCCCACACCAGCGCCGCCGAACAGGCCAATCTTGCCGCCCTGCACGTAGGGGGTCAGCAGGTCGATTACCTTGATGCCGGTCTCGAACATTTGCGTCTTGGATTCCAGCTTGTCGAAAGCCGGAGGGTTGCGGTGGATGGACCAACGCTCCTTGACGTCCAGGGTTTCGCCCTCTTTCAGGTTCAGGCAGTCGCCAATCACGTTAAAGACGTGGCCCTTGGTGATGTCTCCCACCGGCACCGTAATCGGGGAGCCGGTGTCCACGACCTTGGCTCCGCGCACCAAACCGTCAGTAGGCTTCAGGGCGATGGACCGGACAATGTTGTCGCCCAAGTGCTGAGCCACCTCCATCGTCATGGTCTGCATCTGGCCGGCTTCGGTGCTGCCCATGCCCGTGTATTCCACGGTCAAAGCGTTGTACATATCAGGCAGTTGATCCGGGGGGAACTCCACGTCCACAACCGGGCCAATAACCCGGGAGATACGACCGGTTCCTGGGGTTTTCTCACTCATTTTCGTTTCCTCTAATCGGCGGTTGGTAATCGGTTATTTCTTAGAATCTTGGAGCGCGTCAGCGCCGGACACGATTTCCGTAATCTCGGTGGTGATATCGGCCTGACGAGCCTTGTTCATGTCCAAAGTCAGGGTGTTAATCAAGTTGGACGCGTTATCGGTCGCGGCGTGCATAGCGTTTTGACGGCTGGCGAGCTCGGCGGCGGCGGCGTGCAGCAGGGCGGTGCGAATCCGTGACTCGACATACAGCGGCATGACGGTTTGCAGCACTTCCTCGGCACTGGGCTCAAAGTCGTACAGTGGCATGACGGACTTGTCGTCCACTTCACCCAGACCCATGCCATCAATCTGAATAGCTTCGTCGGGGTCAATGACCTTAATCGGCAGCATCTTGCGCACCTGAGGCACCTGGGAAACCATCGAACGGAACTTGGTGTAAACCATGTACAGCTCGCACACCCCGCCCTCTTCGGGCGACTTCAAGAACTCCGCCAAGAGCGCCTTGGCGATTTCCATGGTGCGTTCCTCGCTGGGTTTGTCCGAATCCCCGGTCCACGCCCGGCGCACTTCCGTACCGCGGAAGTTGAAGTAGGACAGGCCACGGCGCCCCGAAACGTAAACCACCGGGTCTTTGCCTTCGTCACGCAAACGCTCCAGCAAACGCTCGGTTTCCCGCAAGATGGAAGCGGAATAAGCACCGGCCATGCCACGGTCAGAAGTGACCGCCAAAACCGCCACGCGGTTCGTGTCGGTGCGTTCCGTAATCAGCGGATGATCGAGTTTGGCGTGGGCGGACACGGCTGCTACTGCCGCCGCGATGGCCGAGTCATAGGTGGTGATGGATTCCGCCCCGGCGCGAGCCTTGCCGACCCGGGAGGCCGCAATCATCTCCATGGCACGGAAAATCTTTTGCAGAGTCTCAGTAGACTTGATTCTCTGCTTGAGAGCCCTTTGCGAACCTGACACTTTGCCCTTCCCTTACGTTTCTGTTCGGTTACTTTCGGTGCTGGCCAACAGCGCTGGCACGAGCGCCTTAGCGCTGCTTAACGATTTGTTCCTCGGACTGCTCAGCCTCGGCTTCGCCCTCAATGGCATCTAAGTCAGCCTGGGGGACCAAGTCGTAAGACTTGCGGAAATCCTTGACGGCAGTTTCCAAACGGGCCACCAGTTCATCGGGCCAAGCGCCCTTTTCCCTGATTTCGTTGAGGATGCTGCCTTCGTTGCGCAGGTAATCCAACCAGTCCTTTTCAAACTGCAGTACCTTGTCGGTGGCGATGTCGTCGAGATAACCGTTGGTACCAGCCCAGATGGAGCACACCTGTTCCTCTACGGGATAAGGCGTGTACTGGGGCTGTTTCAACAGTTCCATCAGCCTCTCGCCGCGAGTCAGCTGCTTGCGGGTCGTGGCATCCAGGTCAGAAGCCAGCATGGCGAAAGCCGCCATCGAACGGTACTGAGCCAAGGTTAGCTTCAGCGTACCGGCGACCTTCTTCATGGCCTTAATCTGAGCGTCGCCGCCCACACGGGACACCGAAATGCCCACGTCCACGGCCGGACGCTGGTTCGCGTTGAACAGGTCGGACTGCAGGAAGATTTGGCCGTCGGTGATGGAGATGACGTTGGTCGGAATGTAGGCCGATACGTCGTTCGCCTTCGTTTCGATAATCGGCAGGCCGGTCATCGAGCCGCCGCCCAAATCGTCAGACAGCTTCGCGCAGCGTTCCAGCAAGCGAGAGTGCAGGTAGAACACGTCACCAGGGTAAGCTTCACGCCCCGGCGGACGGCGCAGCAACAGCGACACCGCACGGTAGGCCTCGGCCTGCTTGGACAGGTCATCAAACACAATCAAAACGTGCTTGCCCTGGTACATCCAGTGCTGACCAATGGCCGAACCGGTGTAGGGAGCTAGGTACTTGAACCCAGCCGCGTCCGAAGCGGGGGAGGCCACGATGGTGGTGAACTCCATCGCGCCGGCGTCTTCCAGCGCGCCCTTCACGGAAGCAATCGTGGAGCCTTTCTGTCCGACCGCCACGTAGATGCAACGCACCTGCTTGTTGGGGTCGCCCGACTTCCAGTTGTCGCGCTGGTTCAAAATCGTGTCAATGGCGATAGCGGTCTTGCCGGTCTGGCGGTCGCCAATAATCAGCTCACGCTGACCGCGCCCAATCGGAATCATCGAGTCGATGGCCTTCAGGCCAGTCTGGAGCGGCTCAAACACGGAACGGCGCATCATCACGCCGGGAGCCTGCAATTCCAGAGCACGACGCTCGCCCAAGTCCTTGATTTCGCCCAGGCCGTCAATCGGGTTGCCCAGCGGGTCAACCACGCGGCCCAGGTACCCATCGCCTACCGGCACGGAAAGCACATCGCCCGTGCGGTAGACCTCTTGACCTTCCTCAATCCCCGTGAAATCACCCAGGACGATAGCGCCAATCTCACGCTCATCCAGGTTCATTGCCAGACCCAGGGTGCCGTCTTGGAAGCGCAGCAGCTCGTTGGCCATAGTGCCGGGCAAGCCCTCGATGTGGGCAATACCGTCAGCAGTTTCGGTCACGTAGCCGATTTCCTCCGCGGTCGCGGCGGATGGTTCATACGCATCCACAAACTTGTCCAGGGCGCTCTTAATGTCCTGGGGACTTATTGATAGCTCAGCCATCAGCATTCCTTCTGTTGTCGTTCCATAGGGCCTTGGCCCTATCGGTCATATTTTCGTTTCGTTCTAGCTTGCCAGCTTGCGCCGGAACTGCTCGGCGCGGGACTTTACCGCGCCATCCATCACCGTGTCACCCTGCACAATCTTCATGCCGCCCACCAAGTTCCGGTCTACCACTACGTTGACCTCAACCTGTTCGCCGCTACGGGCAGACAGCAACTGAATGAGCCGGGAGCGCTGGGCGTCGCTCAACGGCGTGGCGGTGTAAACCGTCGCCATCCCCCGCTGACGCATCCGCGCTGCTGAATCGAGCAAAGCCCGCAGGTCAGCCGCGAGACGACCGGGCGCCGCTTTCGCAATCACCGCGTTCACCAGGCGCAACGCCAGGGGCTTGACCTCCTTGCCGACCAGGGAGTTGAAAGTCTCGAGACGTTGGTCCAGAGGGGCGCGATGATTGTCAGTCAAGAAGTTGCGCAAATCGCGGTTCTTGGACACCACCTGGCTCATGGCGAAGATGTCGCGCTCGACGTCCTCTAGCTGGCCGTTATCCTGGGCGGTTTTCAGCAACACGTGGTTTGCCAGCAACCGGCAGGCTTCCTGCAGGTCAAGCTCGCTGGACCAGCGGCCGGCGGCGAGTTCCAACACTCCCGTCAGAGCCGGCTCAGAAAGCTTAGAGCCCAAGATGGTGCGGACCAGTTCTTGCTTGTCCGGGGCGGTACGCGCCGGGTCGGACAGATTGCGGGCCAAGCGGACGTTGTTCTCAAGCAGTTCAGACAGGGCAAAGTATTCCTCGGCGACCGCGGGGCCAGCCTTGGTCGTGGCTTTCCCCAGGGTCTTATCGACGGCCATGACCATAGCGGCCAAGGTCCTTACCGACGAGGCTCTCATTGACTTCCCTTACCTTCTCTATCCTTAAGCCACCGGCTGAGCTTCGAGTTCGTCGAGGAAACGATCCACGACGCGAGAGCTCAGGGCTTCGTCCTTCAGCTGTTCGCCCACAATCTTTTCCGCGAGCTGGGTTGCCAAGTCGCCCACGTCCTGACGCAGGGAGGCTTCCGCCGCGGCCCGCTCAGCAGCAATCTGGCGCTGAGCCTGCTCGATGATGCGCTTAGCTTCTTGATCAGCACGGTCCGTAGCGCGGGACACAATGTCCTCCGCTTGCGCGTTGGCTTTGTTGCGGATTTGGGCGGCTTCAGCCTTGGCATCGCGTAGCTCGGACTCAATCCGCTGTGCCGCGGCCTGCGAGTCAGCCTGCGCCTTTGCTGTAGCGTCCAAACCCTCTTGGAGCTTGTCAGCGCGTTCCTGCACCAGTCCGTTGTACTTCGGCAGAGCGACCTTCACAACCACCACCAAGATGACCAGGAAGATGACCGCCGACCAAACGATGTCGTAAGTCTCCGGCAGCATAGGGTTCGGGGTATCGCCCGCCTTAGCTGCTAGTGATACTAAAGTGCCTAACATACGTGCTCCTTACCGGAACAGGAAGCCCGTTACCAAACCAATCAAAGCCAAGGCTTCGACGAAGGCGATACCGATGAACATGTTAGTGGTGAGCTTTCCGGACAGTTCCGGCTGGCGAGCAATAGCGTCCTGAGTGTGACCAATCAGAATGCCCAAGCCAATGCCAGGGCCAATGGCGGCCAGACCATAGCCGATGGTTGCGAGAACAAGTGCACTTCCAGTCATGTTTTCTTTCCTTATTTGTTGTTATTCTCATGCCGGTTGGCGTGAGAAGCCTATTGTTTTTCTAATGTGCGTGTACGGAGAGGTTCACATACACCGCTGTCAGAATCGCGAAAATGTATGCCTGCAGGAAAGCCACCAGGATTTCAAACAGGGTAAACGCGAAAGCTGCCGCAAAAGTCAGAATCCCTATCGGGGACAGCGCCGAGAGATGCGCAAAGAGAAAGTAGTTCGTGGCGCTCAGGGTCAAAGCCAGCAAGAAGTGACCGGCAATCATGTTGGCCAACAAACGGACGAACAGGGTAAACGGACGAATGATGAAGGTCGAGATGGCCTCAATCGGGGTCAGCAGAATGTACAACGGCCACGGCACCCCCGGTGGGAACAGGGAGGACTTAAAGAAGTGACCCACACCGGTCTCTCGAATTCCGGCGTAAATGAAAACAAACCAGGCAAACACCGCTAACAGTAGCGGGAAGCCCGGTTTCGCGGAACCAGCCAGGTTAAAGCCGGGAATGATACCCGCAATGTTCATGAACAACACCGAGAAGAATACGGATGTCACGATGGGGGTGTATTTGCGCCCGATTTCTTTACCGATGACTTCCTCAGCGATGTTTTCCTGGCAGAATTTGAACCCGAACTCCATCACGTACTGGGCGCGTCCGGGGATGAGCTTAGCCCGCGTGGCGTACAACACCAGGCACAGCACCAGCAACAGCGTCATGATGAGACGAATCATCATGACGCGGTCGATAGCGAAAGGAGTTCCGGCGAAAGCAACGACCGGAGGGAACAAGTCCCAAATGGTGGGGGCATGGAACGAGTCATTTGTTGCGGGAACCAAATTCGGCACCAATGCCGACATGAGCGTCAACTGCACTCCCATTGTTCTCCTTTGAGTCATAAATCATGAGTTCGCCTAACAACGTTATCATGAAATTCCACCCCGATTTACACAGGTATGAACTGGCGTGGGTGAAAAAACGCAAATTTTCACTACTGCGTCGGATTTTCCCCTTCGGTTTCCGGCTGTGTCGGGGGCGAGGCTGGGTCTAATAAGGGCACTTGCGCTTTGGTCAGCGCCACCGGGAAGACGATGGCTTGGACCAAAATCATGGCTAGCAGGGTGAAAAAAATTGTTTCCGCATCCAGGCCCGGCAGCTTTCGCGCCACCCCCAAGGCCAGCAAAATGACTATGATTTTCAGGACAAAATCCCCGCCCATGCCCGCCATCATCAAGTCAGGATGATTCAAAGTAAACAGGTGCGTGGCGAACGTCACCGCCACCAGCCCCGCCCCTACTGCGGCGCATAAACCTACGGAACGCAGTCCCGCTGCTCCCCCCAGCCACGCCGCTAACCCGGCTGCCACCAGCAGTACCGCCACCATCGCTAGGGAAATTGCGGTCAGAGAAAACTTCACCGCCCGGCGAGTCCGGGGACCCAAGGGAGCCGCGAGGAAAGCGGCGGATTGCTCAGGTCGGGGAGTCGTTTCGTTCACGGCTTTACGCTATCAGAAAGGGAGGGGGCATGGTACAGAGCGTGTTCCGGTCCGTGGGGCTGGCGATAGTTCGGGTTAAACCAACGGCGCACCCCTTCGCGCCAGGCGGGCAGAATCTCGATGGTTGCCACCATTGACAGCAGGGAGGCCACCAGCATCAACACCAGCACGTATCGCATCCGCAGCAAAGTCAGAGAAGCCGCCCCGAGGGAAAACACCGCCGTCCACAGGTACATGACCAGTACGGCGCGCACCCGGGAACGTCCGGCATGGGACAGGCGATGGTGCAGGTGACCGGCATCGGCTTGGAAGGGAGACTGGTGATGATACAACCGACGAATGACCGCGGCGACCATATCAATAATGGGTATCGCCAGCACCGCTAGGGGCAAAACTATGGGCAGGAAAGACGGAAAAGCCTGGCGGAAATAGACGACAGCCGGGTCGATTTGGCCGGTAACAATAATGGCGGAGGCCACCGTCAATAAACCCAGCAACATGGCGCCGGTATCGCCCATGAATATGGAGGCAGGGGAAAAGTTGTGTGCCAAGAATCCTAGGCAAATTCCGGCCAAGGCCGCCGCCACCGTGGAGGCCAAGGAGGCGTAAGACGCGGCGCCGAGCGTGCGCGCCAACGTGTAGGAATAGATGAACAGGCCGGTGGCGCTGATGGCCATCATGCCGGAAGCTAGGCCATCCAAACCGTCCACGAAGTTCACTGCGTTGATTGCCGCTACCACTACCAAGACTGTGACCAGCAAGGACAAGCGAGACGAGCCGATGGTGAGGCCGAAAATCGGGAAGGACGTCAGCTGGATGCCCAACCAGGACATCAATCCTGCCACCAGGATTTGGCCCGCCAGTTTCGTGTACCAATCTAAATCCCAGATGTCATCGATGACCCCCAAGATCACAATCAGGACGACACCCACAGCCAAACCTTTGATGTTATGAAAGCTGGCGGCATCGGCCAAGAATGGTGTGTGTGAGGCGATGGCCAGCGCCGCAAGGAAACCCGCACCCATCGCTACCCCACCCAAACGCGGGGTGGGAAATTCGTGGACGTCACGTTCCCGCACCGGAGCTAAAGTGCCTGTTGCCAGGGCAAACTGGCGCACCAGCGGAACCGTGAGGTACGTTACCGCGGCCGCAACCAGGAATATCAACAGGTAAAACTTCATACGGGCTTTAGTTTAGCGGTTTAGGGGCAGGGTATTCGTCTTTGGTGTCACTATAGGGTGGGATATGGGCAGTAGCTGCCATTATTGGCACCTACTGCCCATATCCCCCTGTATAACCACACGAGACCTCAAGCCAGAGCCGCGAGGATGTCAGACAGGGGTATATCGCCCTGGCGAATCAAGCGCGGGGAGCCCTCTGCCAAGCTGACGATGGTGGATGGATGCCCGGAGGGCGAGGGGCCGGCATCGACATAAACACTGACCCGTTCACCGAAATATTGGGTGGCGGCGGCAATATCGGTGGCGGGGGGCCGGGTATGCAAGTTAGCGGAGGTGACCGCCAAAGGGCCGGTATAGCCCAGAATTTCGAGGGCACGAGGGTGGTCGGGCTGGCGCAAGGCGATAGTCCCGTGGGTTTGCCCCAAGTCCCAGCCCAGAGCTGGATTAGCGGTCACAATAATGGTCAGGGCGCCGGGCCAAAAGCGCTGTGCGAGCACACGCGCCGCGCGACTCTGGCTCTGACCCACCTGAGTCGTCGGAGCCATCAATTCATCCAGCGCTGCCGGACCGGAAACCAGCACCGGCGGGGGAAAGTCCTCCCCCCGGCCTTTGGCCTGTTGTAGGCGCTCCACCGCCGCGGGGGCAAACGGCACCGAGGCTATTCCATAAACCGTATCGGTAGGCATGACTAGTAGCTCGTCGCGTTTCACCGCTGCGTCAATCGCCGCCAGGTCAGTAGGGGTAATCGGCTCGGTCCGGGCATCAACAATCTTCATAGAGCTAATGTTAGTCCCCGCGCCGGCTCAACCCACCGGCAGACCCGGCCCCACCGCGCTTGTGACCGCGTCCCTGAAACGGAACCAGCCGAGGCGGTCCTTAGCTGACAAACCCCATCAGTGCCCACAGCTGCGGCAGGGCGAACACTAGCGTCACCGTGGCGGCAGTCCCGACCACCATACCCAGCAAAGCCATCTGTTTCACCGAGATTTCCCCGGTGGCGTAAGCAATCGCGTTCGGCGGAGTCGAGATGGGCAGCGACATACCTAGGGAGCAGGCGATGGCTACCGCACAGGCGACCGTGACTGTATCGACCGAATCACCCAGGGACACCGCCAGAGAAACAGCCAGCGGCACCAGCAGGTTCGCAGAAGCCGAGTGAGAGATAACGTTGGCGATAGCGAAACCGACGAAACCGAGCAATGCCACAATCAACACCGCCCCCAGGGAGTCCCACGGCACGGAGTTGACCAAGAACTGGTCCAAGCCGGTGTTTCCGATGCCCTCGCCCATCGCGATACCGCCCGCCACCAGCCACAGCACCGGCCAGTCGATGCTCTTGATGTCCTCGCCGCTCATGACTTTGAGACACAGCAGGGCCACGACGGGCAGGAACCCGACCACGTTTGAGGAAATCCCGTGCAGGCTCTCGGTCATCCACAGCAGAATCGTGGACCCGGCGATGATGTAGAACAGCACGGCTTTCGGGGTTTTGTTCCACTGGGAGGTCATTTCAATGTGAATCACAGCATCGCGCGGGATAAACACGGCGCTGAGGAACAGCCACGACAAAAACAGCACGACCAGCATAAACGGCACCGCCATCATCATCCACTGCCCGAAAGACACGTGAATGCCCTGGGCGGCTAGGGCGCCGACCGCAATGGCGTTGGGCGGGGTGCCGACCGGGGTGCCGATACCGCCCACGTTGGCGGCCAGGGGAATCGACAGCGCCACGCCGGCTCGCGCCCGGCCCTTTGGCAACGCCGCCAAAATGGGGATAACCACGGTAAACATGGTGGCAGTCGTGGCGGTGTTGGACATAAACATGGACAGCAGAGCGGTAATCAGCATCAGTCCCAAGGTCGTCAGACGCGCCTTTTCCGGGAAAGGTTTGAGCATTACCGCTGCTAGGTTGCGGTCCAGCGAAAACTTTTCGGCCCCTTCCGCAATCATAAAACCGCCCATGAAGAGGATAATTGTCGGGTTGGCCAGGGTCGCGAAGTATTCCGAGTACTTGGCGACGTGCTCCGCTTGCGACGGGTCGCCACTGGTGGGGTCAAACGGCGAACCGGTGGACACCAGCAGGACTTCCAAGCCGATGACCAGCACCGCGGTGGCGGTCAAGGGAATCGGTTCGGTAATCCAAAACACAATCGCCAGCAGGAAAATCGCCAGCATACGTTCGCCGGGCTCGCCCAAGTTCGGGATGTCGACCAGCAGCGGAACTAAGAACACGATGGCCCCGAGCACCAGGCCAATCTTTTCCTTCAAGCCCAGCGGGGCAGTTTTCTTAACGTTGGAGGGGGGTTTGGGTCGCAAAGTGCGGATGGGACGCTTCGCCCGTTTCGGGGCGGCGGCACCAGACTGGGGCTGAACTGCCGCCGGTTCGTTGCGTTCCCGGCTCACGCCGGATGGTTCGATAGCGTTTTCGGATTGCGGATTATATGGATTACTCACTGACCCTGCCCCTTTGTTCCTCGCTGTTCGATGACGCGTGCCGGTAACCTGTTAGTCCGGGCGGCTGAGCCCCTTGGTCAGCTCCATCGCCCTCTCCGGATCCAGCGCCGATAGATAAGGCACCGGGTCAATTCCGGCCAGTTCCACGTAATCGGTCAGCATGGTGCGCACCACGTCTTGAAGCTCCTCGGGCTTCCAGGGTTTCGCCACGTACTGATCAAGCCCGGCCTCGTTCACCGCGCGCACGGTGTCAGCCAGGTCAGCCTGGCCGGTCACCAGAACTTTGCGGGTCAACTGGGTGCGTTCGTCGGACATCATCTGTCCCATGAACTCGATGCCGGTCGTGCCGGGCAGCCGATGGTCGCACAGCGCCAGGGCCAGGGCATCGCCATCGTCCGTTATCTCATCGATTACATCCCAAGCGTCAGGCACATCCTCCGCCGGTTCAATTCGCAAAGTGTCCGCGAATCCCAGCAGGTCACGGGTTACAGCGGCGCGAACTTCCGGTTCGTCTTCAAGGATTAGGATGGCGAGTTTCATGGTTTCTCCTTCATTGGGGACTTTTCTATTCTTTCACCCCATCGCGGGGTTTGGACAAATTTGCCGGAAAACGTCAGCAACCGAAAACCGGCCGGTTGCACGAACCCGCCCGACCTGGCTTGTGACCCTAAAGCGAGACTGGGGTTCCGGTGGTCGGCAACTCCACGGTAGCCAAGGTGCCCGTCGGGTCCGTGACGTTTTCCAGCCGGATGGTCCCGCCGTGGTTTTCCACAATGGAACGACACAACCCCAGGCCAATGCCCATTCCGAACCTCACTTCACCGCCTTTTGTAGAGAAGTGCGGCTGGAAAATGTGTTCGATGACATCAGGGGCAATGCCCGGTCCGGTGTCGCGGAACGTCACCACGATTTGGTCGCGGCGGGCTTTCGTTTCGATATTGAGTTGGCCAATCATTCCTGCCAGTTCGGCCCGGTCGGTGGGGCGTTTGCCCACGGCGTCGCTGGCGGCCGAAGCCTCGCCGGATATGGCCTCTACCGCGTTCGTAATCAGGTTCGTCCACACTTCGTCGAGCTGGCCGGGGTGGCAAGAAATCCGCGGCAGTTCGCCATACTCCACGTTTACCGCGATTTTGTCCAAGCGGTGGGACAGCAGGCGCAGCGTGTCTTGCAATCCCGAGTTGACGTCGACGTTTTGCACCGGATCCCCGTCAGGCCGGGCATAAGCCCGCAGCGAGGCTACCAGGTCAATGATGCGTCCCGAGGCGGTGCGCAGGTTGCGCAGACTGGTGCCGATGGCGGCCGCCTGTTCCAAGGCCCCCAGGTCCGTGTCCGGGTTGGCTTTCATGTCTCTGGCGAGGTTGCGAGCCAGGTCAGTGCTGTAGACTCCCGCCACGGACAGGCGTTCCACCAGGGTCGCGTCTCCCAGGATTTCCAACAGCTCGCGTTTGCGCGCCCGCGTTTCCTTGGTGGACAAGAACGGGGCTTCCTCGGCATTTTCTAGGGATTCCAGGGCCAGGTTCCGCCACGTTACATCGGGACAGGTCGACAGCAGCATCCGCATATCCTCGTGAATGTAATCCGCGGCGCGGCGGATCGCCGCCACCGGATTATTCAGTTCGTGGGCCACTCCCGCCGCCAGCTCACCAAGCGAGGCAAACCGAGCTTGTGCAGCCATTTCCTCCCGAGTTTCGCGCAGTTTGTCCAAGGCTTTCGCCAGGTTCGCCCGCTGCAGCGCCAGCTGGTCGGCCATCACCGCCGACTCTAGGTGCAGATTTTCCGCGCGACGCAGCCGGCGATCGTAAGTGCGCATGAACAAGGCTGCTACCAGCAGCGATACCCGCGAATCCCCCGCAATAATCATGTTCATTTCATCGAGAGTGAGGCTGACCCCCACGACCTCTTCGGTCACCACGGCGGTAAAGAACGCCCCGATTTCCTCCCCTGAGGACAGCATCCCGATGATGCGCCCGGTCGAAGCGTGGTGCATCAGCAAGTCCCCGCTCGCCGAGGAGCGTTCCAGGGCGATACTGCCGGATAGCGCCAGGATAATGCTGCGGACCGGCTGGCCTTCCTCGGTCAGGTGCGCCCCCACCGGGAACGTTTTCCGTTCCTGGGGTCCCAAGATAGTCTCGGCGCGGCGCACGATTTCGGCGATGATTTCCTCATCGTCCTGTTCGAGGTCAAAAACAAAGCGTCTTTCGTGCATGCCACTATCATGCCGGAATTTTGCCGGCGCACGGGTAGGTTTGCGAGCCAAGGATATTTTTCCGGCGTTAATCCTATTAATTTGCCTCGGTGTGCCATATATGGCACACCGAGGCATAAAAATAGTTTTTAGATAGGGATGTCACACTCCCGGGCTACTCGTAGCGCAGAGCCTCGATGGGGTCGAGTTTGGCGGCTTTCGACGCCGGATAGTAGCCAAAGAAAATCCCGATACCCAGCGAGAAAGCCAGAGAGAACAGCACCCCACCCAAGGGCGGGATAGCGGGATTCCCCATCGCGTTGGACCCCAAGTATCCGGCTAGACCTCCCAAGGTCACACCGAGAAGTCCTCCCAGCAGACACACCATCATGGCCTCGACCAGGAACTGCAGCCGGATATTCCACTGGGTCGCCCCCAAGGCTTTGCGAATACCTATCTCTCGGGTACGTTCGGTGACCGACACCAGCATGATGTTCATCACCCCGATGCCTCCGACCAGCAAACTCAGCCCCGCAATGACCGACAGCCCCAGGGCGATAGTGGAAAAGACTTTCTTAATCTCATCCATCATCGAATCCATGGAATCAATCGAGACACCGTAATCCGAGTCAGCCCAAGCTTTATCTAAGAACTCCTGCAGATCGTGTTTCAAGGCTTTCGCATCGGTGCCGGGAATCGGGCGCACGGTCGCCCAGTTAAAACCGGGATCCTTGGTACCGGTGACTTCCTCCTCCAAGGTATAGGGAATGTAAAAGGTCGTCCCACTCGCCCCTCCGCCTCCGCCTAAGAGCGCGTTAGCAGCCCCTTTCATTTGCACCTGCCGGGCGACGCCGATGACTTGAAAAGTCATTTGGGATTCGTCGCTGTTAAACTCAAAACTCTGGCCCACAGCGTTTTGCGCCGCTCCCCCGAAAAGTTTTTTCGCCAAGGTGTCGGAGACGACTGCCACCGTGTCGGCGCTTTCGATTTCACTGGCATCAAAGCCGCGGCCGGCAACCATTTCCATGTTCGACCCAATCAGGAAATCTTGGTTGGTGGTCTGCACGTCCGCGTCCTCGTCTCCACCCGTGCCCGTGGCGGTGCCATAGCCTCCCATTCCTTGCACGCTGATGCCTTTAATCTGGTCAGAAAATTCCTCACGAATCTGATCCAGGATTTCCGGGGTCAGGTATTGGTCGTCGCCCTCACCGTCCGAAAAGGCCGAGCCGGTTTCACTGTCCCCGGACATGTCCTCGTCATCTTCGTTAGGCTCCTCGGTCATGCTGCCATCATCTTCCGTGCCAGGCTGAGCCTTATCAGCCTTGTTTTTGGCGATGTTTTCCTTGGTATCCACAGAGAGGTACATATCCTGACCTCCCAGGGAACCGAGCGAGTCGGTAACCGCGCTGGTCACTCCGCGAGAGATGGTGAGAATCGTCACCACGGAGGCGATACCGATGATGATGCCCAGCAGGGTCAGAATGGCCCGCAGCTTATTAGCCCACAATCCCGCCAAGGCCAGGCGCACGTTTTCTCCGAAAGTCATTGGGCACCTCCTGAGGTCGGTACGCCCTCGCCCAACACGCCGTCAACCATGGTGAAGATGCGCTGGGTTTGCTGGGCAAGCTCTGGGTTGTGGGTAATCAAAACGATGGTTTTGCCCTGCTCGCGGTGCAGCCGGTGGAACAGGTCCATAACCATATGCCCGGTGGCGGTGTCCAAGGCTCCGGTCGGCTCGTCGGCCAAAATAATGTCCGGGTCATTAGCCATCGCCCGCGCAATCGCCACCCGCTGCTTTTGCCCGCCGGACAACTCGCTGGGCTGGTGGTGCATTCGGTCGCTCATTTCGACCAGTTCCAACAGTTTCAGCGCCCGTTCGCGGCGTTGGGCTCGCCCGATGCCGGCATACATCATGGGCAGTTCCACGTTCTTCAACGCGTCAGTACGTCCCACCAGGTTGAAGTTTTGGAACACGAACCCGATGGACAGCGAACGGATTAGCGCCGCATCGTTGTCGTCAGCTTCAGAAATATCCACGTCTCCCAACAGGTAGCTGCCTGAAGTCGGCCGGTCCAGCAGGCCAATGATGTTCATTAGGGTGGATTTGCCCGAACCGGAGGATCCCACGATGGAGACGAACTCTCCTGGGTAAATCGCCAGGTTCACGCCTTTCAGCACGGTCAGCTCGTGGTCGGTGCCGAGGAAGAATCCTTTATAGATGTCGCTCAGCTGGATGACCGGCTGCCCCGTCGCCGCCCCCGACTGACCGCCACCCTGCGGGGCAAGCGCGGGAGGGGACGCTTGTGAATCCGCCTGACCCCCAGCGAAAACCCCCGGCAGGCTCATGATGTCACTCAACAGTCCCCTCCATCATCTGCGGAGTGTCTACGTAGTGGCCAGTTTCACCAACCAAGTCGAGGTAGTTCAGAGCGTTGTCCAGCACGGTCGTGCCCTCTTTGATGCCTTTACCCTTGATTGCGGCCATGCCGTTGCCCTCTACCAGGACTTCCACCGGGACTTCGCGAATCTTCGGCTTTTCCGAGTCGGGGTTGTCTATCACCAGCACGGACTTCGGACCATCATCAGCGGACGCCCCCGGTGCCATCATTCCTCCTGAAACGGGAGCCTCGGTGGCAGACGAATCCTTGCCGTCAAGCGGGATCATCGCATCAACCAAAGCCCCTTTCGGCACGGTCAAAGCGTTCTTTTGCCCGGCGATAATCGCCTTAACTTTGGCGGTAGAGCCCAGGCGCAAGCCCTGCAAATCGCCCGTCACCGTGATTTGCACCGGGAACATGACCGAGGCATTGCCACCTCCGCCGACTCCCTGGTCAGCCCCCGGACCGGACGGCGCGGAGGACTGGTCGAGGGCTGCCGGGGAGATAAAGGAAACCGTACCCGTGAATTCTTTGTCGCCGGTGGCCGGAGTGGTGAAAGTGACCTGGTTGCCCACGCTGAGCTTGGAGACCCCGGATTCTTTAATCTGGGTTTCAATGACCATATTTTGGTCATCTTCCACCATCATCAGCGGGCCCTCTGGAGTGGCGCCAACCTTCGCAGTTACCGAGGTCACGATGCCCGCAATCGGGGACGTCACGTGCGCCGAGTTGATGTCAGCCCGCAGCTTTTGAATGGCGCTCTGACCTTCCGCCATACCAGATCCCGCCGAGGCTTGGGCGGCCCGCAATGCCCGCAGATTTGAGTTCACTTCCTGAGCCGCGTGGATTTTGGCGGATTCCAAGGCGACTTTGGCGTCAGAGATGCCGGTTTGGGCTTTGGCGACCGCCTCGCCTGCTTCGGCTAACTGCTCATCAATGGCACGCAAGTTTGACTTGTAGTGACGCCGCGCCATCGCCAAATTTTCCGACGCCTGCGTTACGGCAGTATTGGCTGCGGTTTTCTCAGTGTAAGCGGAATCCAGAGCCTCCTGGGCCGCCTTGGTTGCTGCGTCAGCTGACAATGCGGTAGCCTTGGCTTCAGCAATCAGACCCGGCAACTCCTTCAGTCGGTTTTCCTCGTCGGCAGTGCGCGATGTCTTATTTTTCAGCTTGGTCAATTCTTGCTGCAACTGCTGTAAATCAGCCCCCGCCGCAACGGCATCAACCGAAGCCATGTCACGTTCTTTCTCGGCCTGGCTTACGTCAAGGCCCAACCGCGAAGCATTCAGCTTGGCATTCTCATATTGCTGCAGGGCGCTGCGCAACGCAGCGTCGTTATCAGTAATCGCCGGAAGGGAACCGGAGGCCTTGTCTTTCTTCATCCGTTCATAAGCGCGAGACGCTTTCACATATTCGTTTTGCGCTTCGTGCAGAGCGGTTTGCGCTCCGCGAATATCCTGGTTCAAGCCCTGATCCAAGGCACTTTTCGCGTTTTGGTAGTTTTGGGCAGCCTCGTCAATGCTGTTTTGCTGAGTGATGCGACTCTCGTTCAGCTGGGACTGCTGACTGGACAGCTGAGACATGGCCTCAGAGCTGTCCAGCTGCGCCAACAGCTGGCCTTGGCTCACACGGTCTCCCGCCTTTACATTGAGCGTCTGCACTTTCGAGTTCAGCGAGGAGAACAAGGTCATACTCTTGGCACTTTTCAGCGTGCCGGTCATGCTGAGACTCTTGATAACGTCGTCTTTCGTAACGGTGGCGACGTCCCCGCGGTAAACGGCAGTCGGGTCGTACTTGGGAGCACCCAGCCCCATCACTGCCGGAATGACCAGCCCAGCCACAGCTAAGACCGCCACCGCGCTGACCCCGATGATGATTTTCTTTTTCTTGCTCGTTTTTCCCTTGCCGAGTTTCAGCTTTTTCTTGCCCTTGAGCAGGGACTTCGCGGACTTTTCCGAGCCCTCTCCCGCCACGGTGGCGGCGGGGGTGACGGTCGGGTCATCGACGGGAGTGAACACGGGTTCGTCGCTCACAAATAACTCCTTATTATCCAAAATCTCTTTTGAAAAACTATAAACTCCTCAGGGCTTTTTTGCCTTGCCAAAAGCTCTGCTACCAGGAAAATCAGTCCGAAGTATGAGACTCGTCCGGTTTCCAGGCACTCCGCACTCAGCCCTCAGGAGGAGATAGTCCCAGATTATCTTGCCTCCCCGCCCGGCCGCCATCAGGGTTACCCCTGATTTAACCCTGACAAGCCCCGAGGCATCCTCCCGAAGTCGCTAGGCCGGTGCTATTTTGGCAGGCCGGCGGCGTAGGTGGGACATCGAAGGAGCATATGGGTGTTCGTAGTTTTTCTTAGCGGCTTGTCCGCTTAGAAAAACAGAACGGGACCCCATCTCTGCGACTGAGAGGCATCCCACCGAAGTCGCCAGGCCGGCGGCGGTCAGGCCAGAGCTTGTAAGAATCGGGGGCGACCGGCCAGGTCGAATCGGGTTTGGGCGTCCCTGAGACCGAGCGCTTGGGCCGCCTGTACCAGAGCCGCGCCTTGTGACTCGGCGTGTTCCATCACGATGGTGGCTCCCGGGGCTGCGACCGCCGCAGCCGCCGCCAAAAACGCCCGCGGACGCTCCAAACCGTCAGCGCCCCCGCCATAGAGCGCCAACTGCGGGTCCTGGGCCGCTTCAGGCTGGGTCACCGGATCGACCACATAAGGCGGGTTGGTGGCGATGACGTGGAACTTTGGCGGGATTTCGGCGCTCACAAGGGCGTTGCGCAGCGTTTGTGAGTCGGTCGCGTCAGCGCGCAAAACTCGCGCCGCTACCCCGGCAAACCGGGCGTTTTCCACCGTCAGGTCTACCGCCGCTTCTGACACGTCCACGCAGGTCAAAATGGACTCGGGAACTTCGGAGGCGATAGACAATCCCAACGCCCCCGAACCGCAGCCGAGGTCCAGCACTCGCGGAGCCACCCCTTGACGCACCCAATCCGCGGCCGCGTCGATGGCCCCTTGTGCGACCCACTCCGTCTCGGGACGCACCACAAACACTCCCGGGCGGGCGTGCAAGGTTAGGTGGCGAAAGTACATGACCCCCATGACGTGCTGCAACGGAACCCGGGTGGCGCGCTGTCCGACCAGCTCAAAGAACCGCTGCCAGGTCGGCCCGTCCAAGCGCTCGCCGTAGCCGGGCCGGTGGCCCAACACGTGCTCCAGCAGCAGGCGCGCCTCACCGGGAGCATTGTTGATTCCGGCCTCGCTCAACACGAACGCCGCGTCGTTGAGTGCCGAACGCGCTGCCGCCTGCTGGGGTATCTGCATCGAATTCCTTCCGTCGTGTCGGGGTCACCCGTCGGTTTGGGATAAGTCCCGGGAGTTAATTCACGTTGAGTTGCCTAGTCTGGCCGACCGGCGCGATGGGGAGGTTCTCCGCCGGGGTGGTTAGTGGGCAGATTTGCCTACCGCCGCCAGACGGGCGGCTTCATCGGCGTCAATAGCGGATTGAATGACCGGAGCCAGGTCGCCGTTGAGCACCTGGTCCAGGTTGTATGCCTTGTAGCCGGTGCGGTGGTCGGCGATGCGGTTTTCCGGGAAGTTGTAGGTGCGGATTCGCTCGGAGCGGTCCACGGTGCGGACCTGGGAGGCGCGCGCCTCAGCCGCCTCCGCCTCGCGCTTTTCCGCCTCCAGCTGCATCAGGCGCGAACGCAACACCCGCATACCGGCCTCTTTGTTTTGCAGCTGGGACTTTTCGTTTTGCATCGACACCACGATCCCCGTGGGTAGGTGGGTGATACGCACCGCTGAGTCGGTGGTGTTCACGGACTGACCCCCCGGCCCCGAGGAGCGGTACACGTCAATGCGCAGGTCATTAGGGTCAATCTCGATATCCCCAGTTTCCTCGGCCTCCGGCATGACCAGCACGCCTGCCGCCGAAGTGTGGATACGCCCTTGGGACTCGGTGACCGGAACCCGCTGAACCCGGTGCACCCCGCCCTCGTACTTCAGGTGCGCCCATACGCCTTCCTCCGGGGTGGGGTTGCCTTTCGCTTTGAACGCTATCGAGGCGTCCTTCACCCCGCCGAGGTCAGATTCGGTCAGGCCCAGCACCTGCATCGTCCACCCCATCTTTTCGGCGTAATGCTGGTACATCCGCATCAAATCGCCGGCGAACAGGGCGGACTCCTCGCCGCCCTCGCCAGCTTTAATTTCCATAATGACATCACGGGCATCGTCGGGGTCGCGCGGGGTCAGGGCCTCAATCAAATCGGCGTTGGCTTGCTCAAAAGCGGCCTCAAGCCCGGGGATTTCCGCCGCAAAGTCCGGGTCCTCACCAGCCATTTCGCGCCCGGCGTCCAAGTCGTCACGCGCCTGCAGCCAGTTTTGCGCCACGGTGTTGATGCGGCTCAGCTCCGCATAGCGGCGGCCAACCTTGCGGGCATGAGCCTGGTTGGAGTGCAAGTCCGGGTCGCTCATCTGTGCCTCGACCTGGTGGAACTCTTCCAGCAGGGCTTCCACACCGGCAAATTCTTCAGGGAAGTCACTCATTTCTGACCTTTCATATCGCTTGCGGCTAAGAGTTGTTCACCGGCAAACCCCGGCAAATAAAAGGCACCGGTCGGTAATATGTACCGACCGGTGCCAAAGTTTCGCTATTCCGCGGCGGCGGGAGCCTTAGCTTCCTCAGCCTTAGCGGCCTGCTTAGCGGCCTTTTCGGCGTCTTTCTTAGCCTTATCGGCAGCTTTCTTCTTGGCGTCGTTGAACTTGGCGTAGCGAGCCTCGAAGCGAGCCACGCGACCGCCGGTGTCAAGAATCTTTTGCTTGCCGGTATAGAACGGGTGGCAAGCCGAGCACACGTCCACGCGCATCTGACCGGAAGTCAGGGTGGAGCGAGTCGTAAAGTGATTTCCGCAGGTGCAGGTGACCTCGGTTAAAACATATTCGGGGTGGATTCCCTGTTTCATGATTACTCCTTGGGTTCAAGGGCCCCGGGTCCCGCGGCGAAAGCTTTGGGTGAACCGGAAAGACCAAGGGTCTATTATGCCACAATCCACAAAGTCGCACCAACTGGCGTTACCGAGACCGTGCGGCTCCACCCGCCGGTCTGGGGACTTCTCGATTCAATGCGGTTATCAGTTATCATAAACAATGGCATAGAGGGGAAATCATGACACAAGATTCTACAAATCCACAGCTGGAAATTCGTGGTGTCGTCAAGCAAAAACGCCGCTGGCCCATCGTGGTCGGCGTCAGCGTGGGGGTTCTCGCCCTCGGTTTGACCGGTGGCGGCTGGGCTTACGCCACGCACTATTCCAAGTTGGCCCTGCCCCACACTACGGTCGGAAAACTCGACGTCGGGGGCATGACCCCCGATGAATTGAAACGCCATTTGACGGACAACTGCCAAAATCTGAACGCTGACTTTAGCGGTGGCGTTCCCCGCACCTCCCTGAGCCTGGGGCAAATGGGTTTGGACTGCGACGTCCCCGGCACCGCTGCTGCCGTGATGAAAGCGAACCAGAACCTGGGCGGAATCTTGGCCTCCACCGTCAGAGAACGCCAAGTCACCCCCCTCTTTACTCTCGATGAAGCCGCCGCCACTCAGGCAGCCCGGGCTTTGACTGCTCAGCGACCCAACACCGTCGTGGATCCGCATCTGGGATTCAACAGCGAAAAGGGCTCCTTTGAAGTGCAGCCAGGCAGCGCCGGGCAGGGCGTCGACCCGAAAGTCATCATCGCTGCTGCTCAGAAAACTTGGGAAACCCAGACGAAACAATCTATAAAGGTGAAACTGACCGAAGTTACCCCAATCGCCCCAGATCCGCAGCTGGAAACCTGGGCGCAGCGAGCCAACTCGCTCATTGCCCCGAAAGTGAACCTGATTGGTCGCAGAGTCGGGCACATCATCACCCCCGCGGACAAAGCCCAGTGGGTCGAAGTCACCGAGAACGGACCGGTCGTCAGCGAAAAGAAAGTACTGGACTGGCTCAAGACGTTCACCGACGAAAAAATTGACGTCAATAACGGTCCGGGCGAACGCACCATGACGAAAGACGGCTACCTTTTGACCATGACGAAAATGGCTCTGGACTCAAAGAAAGTCTCGAACAACGACACCATCGCCGCCGAAATCACCGCGGCGCTGAACGCCGGGCAAAACTACCGCGGCGTGTTTGAAATGGCAGTACAGGAAGGCAAGTTCAACGACACGGTTGTGGATCAGTCCCTTCCCCGCCCGCCCTACAACGCCAAACCTGGAGAAAAGTTCATCAGTATCGACCTGACCAACCACACCGTGGCAGCTTGGGAAGGCGACAAAGTCGTGTGGGGACCGGTCGAGGCGGTCCACGGCTCTCTGCCCTCCCCGACCTACCCAGGAATTTTTCATGTCCAAACCAAACTGGTGAACGCCCACATGAAGAACGATGAGGCCTGGGACGGCCCTTATGACACCTGGAGCCCGTGGACCATGTACTATCACGGCGGCTACGCCGTACATGGCACCTATACCCGCTGGAATTGGGTGCAAACGAACTATGGCGGATCACACGGCTGCGTGAACTTGAAGCCCGCGAAAGCCAAGGAGCTGTTCGACTGGGCGCGAGTGGGCACCCCGGTGGTCATTCACCGAGCTGGGGTTATCTAGGTTTTTCGAAAGGTTCAATGGATGCGCTTTCCGTATCGTCCGACGCATTTGACGCCGCAGCATCGGCGTAGGTCTCTGGCGTCCAGCCCCGGGTGGCTCGCGCTCGGAGCCGCGCTGCTGGTGGCAGCCGGAGGCGGTTGGCTAGCTTTTAGCTACACGCCGTTGTGGAACCCCGAACAGTCCGCCCAGATTAGCGCGGCGCGGGACTCAGCATGCCAGCGCAGCGTCACTTTACGCCTCGGGGACAACAGTTTTTTGGCAAAGTCTGACCAGGTTTGCTCGTGGCTGCATCCGGTACCCCAGCCCACCAAACAGCTCAGCCCCCAACCGCTGCCCTCACCGCAGTTCAACGTCGACGCAATTACCCAGTGGGTACACTCCTGCATCTCTCAAGTCGAGAAACCGGCCGCGAACGGCAGCCGGCAGGTGGACAGCCAGGGTCGCCTGGTGAGTCTGCTGAAAGACCCGGTTGACGGCGCGGTCGTGGAACACCCGAACAACCTAGTTTCCCAGATCAAAAAAGCCCTGGACAGCGGCAATGGCAACGTGGAAATCACCGCTAAACTGTCCCCCCGCAAAGGCGGTTTCGACGATACCGTCGTGGCGGCTCCGCCACTGCCCTACCGACCCCAGCCTGACGAAAAATGGGTTGACGTCAATCTGACCAATCACACCCTGGCTGCTTACGAGGGCGAAAAACTGGTTTTGGGGCCGGTCCCGGTCGTCCATGGGCATCGGCTCGCCCCCACAGCGCAGGGTGTGTTTAAAATCTATTCACGAGTCCCGTTCCAAGACATGACCGGGGTCGGGTTCGACGGGCCGTATTCCGAGCCGGCGAACTATATCCAGTATTTTCACAAGGGTTTTGCCCTCCACCCTGCCCCGTGGCGCACCAGTTTCGTCTACACTCCCGATACCGGTTCACACGGTTGTGTCAATATGCGCCCCGACGACGCGAAGTGGCTGTGGGATTGGGCCGACACGAACACCACGGTGGTGTCCCACCCCTAGTGAGCTAGCTCGCTAATCCGTTATGACACGTAGCCGGCAGCCGATTCGGCCAGGTCCCCGCTCAGGCCCGCCCGCAATGCTCGCCGCGCGAAAACCACGACCCACGTCACTAGGGCCGCATAGACCACCACCGCGACCGCAATCTTTACGGGAGTCAGCAGCGCCGAGGGCGTCAAGAACGCTTCTTCCAGGCCCGAAATTCCCAACAGGATAATCAGCCCGGCAGCTACTGGCCCGAACTGGCGGCCCGCCCGCGCTAGGGACACCATGCGCGGGTCTTCACCGGGCACGAACAGCGCCCAAAACAGCCGCAGGGCCGCGGCGCAAGCCAAGACGATGCAGGACAGTTCCAGCAGGCCGTGAGGGGTAATCAGCCCAAAGAAAACACCTAAGTCACCGTACTTGGCCATGATGGCCCCGGCCACCCCCACATTGGCGAAGTTCATCAGCAGCTGGTAAACCGGATAGGCCCCGGTAAAGAACATAGCCACCATCAGCACGGCGATTGTCGCGTTGTTCGTCCACACCTGGGCGGCAAAATCCGGGGCCGGATAATTTGAATAATAGGCTTTGAAAGAATCCTCGGCGTATTGGCGCATCTCTATCTCAGATTGCTGAGCCAGCAGAATCTCGGGATGGGTGTAGACCCAAAAACCGGTGAAAACAGCCGTAATCAGCGATAGCGCCATCAGCACCAGGAAGATCGGCCCGATTCGATACAACGCCAAGGGCAGAGTCACGGTAAAGAACCCACCGACGGACTCCCGAAACGTTCGGCGCGTCCCCCCGATACGCCCTCGTGCCGTGGACACCAGATTCGTCAGCTCCAGCACGACATCCGGGTCGGTCGGCACGGAAGTGATGGTCGCCAAGTCCGCGCTGGCGCGATGATATAACCCCATGAGTTCGTCGATTTCCGCCCCGCTCAGACGGCGTTTCCGGTTCAGTTGAGCCAGGCGCGTCCAGTCCTCAGTTCGCCCTGCGGTATACGCATCGATGTCCATGCTGCTAATTTATACTCAATGGAACAATTTAGCGGAACGAAAATCCGGCCCGACGTAGTCATCACCGGCGAAGCCATTGCCTTGCTGGTGCAGCCGGCCTCCCTTTTTTTGCGCATCGTTTCGGCCGTTATTGATGCGGTTGTGTCGATTTTGGGGATGGTTATCACTTACGAGGTGTTGTTCCTGATATTGACTTTGAGCGGCGAGGACGACGATTTTCTGTATTTTTCCAACGAGGCACAAGTCGCTGCGTTCGTCGCGGTGATTACGGCGGTGTGGCTGTTTTTTGTGCCGATGACGGTAGAGACTTTGAGTCGAGGGAAATCGCTGGGACGCTTCATCGTGGGGACGCGCATAGTCCGCGACGACGGTGGTCCCATCACTTTGCGCCACGCTTTCGTGCGCACCCTGATTGGTCTGGGCGAACTGTGGGCGACGGTAGGAGCCGGGGCCATTATCGCGGCGTGGACGAACCGCAGAGGCAAACGCATCGGGGATATTTTCGCTGGAACCTACGCGGTTTCCGAAGCGTCCGGGGTGACTCGCCGGCCGCTGCTGCTGGCTCCGGAGCTGGCAGAGTGGGCTGGCGGGGCCAATGTCGGTGAGCTGGACGGAGTCACCACCGTGGCGGCGCGCCGATTCCTGCAAAGCGCTGCCAAGATGGACCCACTCCACCGCCAGCAGGCGGCCCATAAGCTCGCCACCGCCCTTGTGAACCAGGTATATCCGCCGCCACCCCCCGAAACTGACCCGGAACGATTTATCGCGGCGGTTCTGGTGTTGCGCCGAGATGCCGAATATCACACGAATAACGCCGTCCAGGCGCGCCTGGAGAAAAAACTTTCCGCGGTGTCTGGTTCCCGGTACGGGATTTAGGCCGGGTTGAGCTGCGTCAGCTGGTGAGGTGGACGTAGATTTGGCTGGACACAGATAGGTCTGGAATCGGTTCCAGGGCGTCAATCCCGTCACCGTCCCCCAAATTGGTGGTGACCAGCTGGGTTACGTACAGGTCAGGGGCCTCTATCAACTGGGGAGTTTCGTCTTTAAGGGGCACGACCACGGTCGTGGTCGCGTTGACGACGTGGGTGGCTCCGTCAATCCGATATTCCCGATTTTCGGCGTTAAGGTTCGTCACCAGCAGTTGGCGCTGCGTCGCGGCGGGCCCCATCACCACTCCTCCGCCGGTAGTCAGAGCTGGCAGCCATGCCAGGTCTCGCACAAATTTGTCCGAGTCAGTGGGGGAAACCGAGCCTTGCCGATATATCACTGCCCCTGCCGCAACGGGCTGGGTGGCGTTGACGATGACCGCATAGTTGCCCGGTTGTAGGCCGCCCAGCGTGAAGTCAAGCACCGCGCCGGGATCCAGATCCAGGTCTTTGCCTCCCGGCAGCGGGAAACGCCCGTTTTCATTGACGACTTCGATGGTGGCCCGCGCTGAATCAGTGCCGGGGTTCAACAGGCGCACCGCGCCGAGACTTCCGTCCATCGCCACGCCGGGAATGACCTGGGTGGTGCTGGGTAGGGCCGAGGTGTGTACCAGCGATACGCCCCCCGCGGTCAGGCCCAGTAAACTGTGCGTCATCAGCGAGGAGGCCAGACCGGCTCCGTTCGCGGTGACCCTTACCACCAGGCGCTGGGTCCCTCCCACCTGGGACTCCAAGGGGATGGCTTGCAGCTGGCGGGCCGGGACGGTGATCTTTTCCCCCCGGGGGAAATCGAGTTTCCCGGTGTCGCCCCACACTTCTACCTTGGCATCAACCGAGTTAGACGAGGGGTTCATCAGCTGCAGGACGCTCGATTCCCCAATCTCGGTCGACCCACCGACCAACCAAGATTCCAGCTGCGCCGGCTGGCAGGACGCACTGGCCAGACCGCGGTAGTCTCCTGAGGAAACCGATTGTTCGATGTCCGCCCCGGCGAGGGCAACTTTGCCGTCCCACGGCTGGGCGGTGAGAAAACCACTGACCGGGGTGGAAAAACTGCCGTAAAGCATGGCCGATTTCGGGGTGAGGTCCAGGTCGTTCTGGGGATTTTCCGGGGGCGGCGCCACTTCTTCGGTGTCGTCTGTAGCGGGGTTCGCGCCCTCGGCCCGGTGCGAGTTCGTTTTGCCAGGGGTCGTTTCTTCCGGAGTCGGGGCGGCGGACTGCGGAGCGCGGCCCCGCGAACCCAAGGGCTGATACACCGCCTTTTCCGGGACCCGCGCGGTGCGAGCCAAAACGGTGGAGGTCATCGACCCCGCAATTTTGGGCGGCGCCAACGGATTTCCGGAGCCGTCAACTGCCGCTGGGTTCACCGTAGGCGGCACCTGAGGACAAGCCAAGGTAATCTGGCCGGGAGGCACCGGCACGGGCTCGCCGTAGTGAGGCTTCTGGGCAGCTGCCGGTCGGGTCAGACCGACGGCAACCACCAGGGCCGCCACGGCCACGACCAGCAGGGTGGCCAGGAACCAGCGCACCCCATCCCAACGGCTGACCGTCGTGTAACGAGAACCAGCCGACGGAACCTTTTGCGGCTCCGTATCCTGTCGCGAATCCGGGCGCGAACCCTGAACGGTTTGCTGTTTCACAATCTCACCTCCGACACCCGACGCAGCGGTAGGGCTGCAGCCAGAGCAATCAGCAGGGACAGCAGCAGCACCGCACCCCACAACTGGTAAGGAAGATAGGCATAGGTGATGGACACGGTACCGGGATTGGGGGGCAGCTGGTAAAGCGCATTCCATTGACCCGTTTCCACCGGGTCAATGATTTTACCGTTGAACCGCACCGTAAAGCTGCTATCAGCTCGTTCACTCAACGCCAGCAGACGGCCCGCCGGTCCGGCTCCGACTTGTGCCTTCCCGCCTCGCACATCGAGAGCCTGAGCCCTGAATTCGCCGGTCGGCCAGGAGGGATGTCCCCCTTTCCACTGGGCCGGGGCGACCCGGGCCACGCTGACCGCGGCGGTATCGGCCAGGCGCCACACCGTGCCGGCCTCCGTGGTGGTAATCCGTTCCAGCGGCGCGGCCGAATCCAACGTGTTGACCAGGGAAGTGGTCGCGGCGTCCTTGCTGCGGGGCACGATGATGAAGTTCACATCCAACTGGGCAAGTTGTTCTCCCAGCTTCGGCGTGGAACCTCCCAGCACCGCTGCCACCGTGGCCTGCAGCGCCGTGTCGGCCGCATCGGGGGTGCGCGAACCGGTCACGTTGCGGTAATTTTTCAGTTTCAGGTAGGGGGAAGCCTCAAAAGTCGTGTGCCGCCAGTCCCGCCATAGACCGGCCGTCACCAGGGTGGATTGGTTGGGGGCACTGGCGACCTCCAGGTTCAGGGCCCGCAGGTGGCGCGGGGAAGACTGGCCTTGGACGACGGTGGCGGGAAGGCTCACATCCCGAAACGTTTCCAAAGCGTTGAAACCGGACGCGGCGGGGGTAGCCAGCTGGTTCACCAGCATCGGGGTCGCTCCCAAAACGGGAATCAGCACCGCCGCAGCCACCACGGCCTGAACAGTGCGATTGCTCCAGTTGGCGATCTCGGCCGGAATCGTCAGCTGCAGACGCCCCACCGAGAACAGGGCGGAGGTAATCAGTCCCGCATGAAACACTGCCAGTCCCGGCCCGGCCCAGGCACACACGGCGTTGGCTCCAGAGACAGAAACCGGGGTGGAACTGGCCAGCCACGCCGTCGCCAAGCCACCCAGCGCGAACAGCAGGCTCCAGTGAGACCCGGTGGAATGGCTCGGAATGATTACCCCGGCTACCACGGTGAGCAACAGCAGTCCCAAGGGCAGGAAAGCGAGAACCTGCCAGCCGGGCAGGGCAATGGGGAGGGACGTCGCCGCCACATCAAGCGGCCAAGCGGTGAGTAAATCCCACCAGTTCGGCCTGGAAACGGGCAGCGGCACCGACAAGCTGGACAGCCACAGCGGCCACTGGGCAGGCGAACCAACCGTGCGCACCACCGTGGGCACGGCCAACAAAACGGCCGGTGCCAGCACAATCAGGGCGTGGACGGCTTTCAGCCGCAGCCGAGCCGGGATGCGGCTGCGAACCTGGTCTGGAGCCTCTGTTTGCGACGTGGCAAAAAGGGGGTTAGCGACCCCTTTCAGCATTGCCATCAACACCAGGAATACCACCGGAATGACCATAACCACGGCCGCGCTCACCGCCAGGAAACCGGTGAGGGCGGCGATACCGACCTGGATAATCGTGGCGGAATGCACGCTGACCGTGACCGGTTCGATTTCTCCCATCACGACGCGGGACACCGGCATCCCGGCGCCCCGGGCTAGTGAACCGACGAAAAGGGGCACACTCACCGCTAAAACCCACACCGGCAGCTGCCCCAAACCCATACTGACCAGCAGGTTAGGACTCAAAGTCCAGGACAGAGCAGCCAGGGTACGCAGCGTGCGGGAATCGGTGAGAACCCCGGCAGCCCACCACGCGCTGAGCCATGCTAGGGGCAGAGTCGCGAACAGCAAAACTGCCAGCACCACCGACCCTTTTATCCCTACGAAACCCGCGATTTGGCCGAGGCTCGCCACCTCCAGGCCCAGGGGGTCCACCGCCCCGACAGCCGAACCGTAGCCCAGACCGGCGGGAATCCACCCTGAAATCAGGTCAGTCCAAAAGTCTCGGTTGTTCACCGGCAGGTTCGCCAGCGCCCCGCCGGTTACCCCGCCGATGGCAAAGCGCCAGCCCAACAGCCCTACCATGGTCAGGGCGGCAGCGACGATCCACACGAGGGTGCGATCCACAGATTTTTCGGTATAAAAGTTGCGCCGCGCTGTCGCGTCCGGGATTTGGGGACGGCGCTGGTCTTTGGCGACGCGCCGAGCCGTGGTTTTGGCTTGGCGGATTTGGGAAGATTTCACCTGGAGGGGCCGCAAAGTACGGGGGCTCAACTTGCTTTGACGCACCCGCCGCAGTCGGGATTTCCACGCGGCAAAAGGCCGGAACACCGTCACCAGGGTGGATTGCAGTTCTCCGGCCGCGAGCTTGGGCTCTTTCGTGAGGATACGCCAGAAAAACCGCAGTAGGCCGAGTACCAGAACAATCAGCGGGAGGAAGATAAACAGCCACCAGGGTGCCGCCACCATCCAGTTGTGCAGCTGAGCGGTACGCCGGGCGGTAAAGGAACGCTTCGCATCGGACTCCAGCTTGCCGTTGGCTTCCACGTCGCGCCCGGTGGGGTCGAAGCTGCGGGCGGAACGGGCGGGACGACCCCCGTCGGGACCGCGCAGCCCAAAGTAGCCCGCCATCTTGTGATAAACCACGGCACGCGGCGCCACCACGACCCGATACCCCGCCAGGTGTACTCGCCGGGAAAACTCCAGACCATCACCGAAAGGACCCAGGTGCGGGTCAAAACCGTCCAGACGGCAGAACGTCTCCCAGTCGACCAGCATTCCCGCCGTGCCCACACCCAGCACGTCCTCGCGACCATCGTATTGTCCCTGGTCAACCTCACCGGCATCCATCTCTTGCAAGCGCCGCCCGGACTGAGTGGCGCGAATGCCGACCTCTACGATTTGATTGGCTTTGTCCCACAATCGCTGTTTCGCACCGACGACTTTGATGGAGGCGCCGGATTCCAGGACTTGCATCTGTTCTGCCAGGCAGGAGGGCGCCGGGGCGGAGTCATCGTGCAAGATCCATAGGGCGTGGGGTTGGTCCGGGGGCGGCGTGGGGAAATCGGGCTGAGATTTGGCTTGGCGCAACGCTTCGCCCAAGTTGGGGGCGCCCGGGGTTTTCAAGACTTTCGTGCCGGAGCGGTGGACCACCCCGGAGCTGGAAACGTCGATGACGAACACATCGCGTGGCGCCAGGGTTTGCCGGGATACCGCCAAAAGGGTTGCCGCCAGGTAAGGTGTCTCCCCGGAGGTTACGATGAGAGCGGTAACTGCAGTACGCACAGGGTTAAGGATATTACGTCCCTGTTGGGGTTAGGACGCGCGACGCTTCAAACGACGGCGTTCCCGCTCGGACAAGCCACCCCAAATTCCAAAGCGTTCGTCGTTTTCCAGCGCGTATTGCAGGCACTCAGCCTTGACCTCGCAGCGGGCGCAGACGTTTTTCGCTTCGCGGGTCGAACCGCCCTTTTCCGGGAAAAAGGCCTCCGGATCGGTTTGGGCGCACAGCGCCTGAGCCTGCCAGGCGAGGGGCCCGTTGAGAATTTCGTCCATCTCTGGGCTTGCATCAGCGAAGTCGAGTTCGCCTTCACCAAACAGATTCCACAAGGACCCTTCACCTCATTCGCTCTGACAACTTTTGTAAAAACTTGGTGCCGCGTCTCAGAGGCGCCAAGAACCGTTACCTATAAGTTACACGCGTGTGATTCATTAGTTCAAGTGGTTTAAGGAACCAAGTTTGGCTCAGGTATGCGAAAATCCACCAATTGCACAGCTCGAACGCAAATGTGAGATATGTCACATAGGCTCGACACGCCCGTGGAACGTTTGCCACAAAAGCGGATTTAGGACTAATTGCTAACTCGCCTCAGGGGATGTCGGCCTGGAGCACGACCCCGGTCCCTGAGGCATAAACCGGAACCTTATCCGCCCGCACAAACACGACTTCTCCCGGATGCAACACCAAACCGGCAGTCGCTCCATCACGCAAGGTCGGAGTGCCTTCGAGGCAAAGTATCAGGCGTCCGCCGTGACCGGGTAGCGCCAGTTCCCGCCCGTCCAGGCGGGTCACGGAAAACTCGAAATCGTCCACCGGAGCATAGAACACCTGGGTCGATTCCGTAACCCACTCCGGGGCAATGCGCACCGGCGGGGCGGCGACATAATCCAAGCAGTTCAACAGCTCCTGGCAATCCACGTGTTTTTCAGTCAGCCCCGCCCGCAACACATTATCCGAGCTGGCCATGACCTCCACCCCCAGCCCGGACAGATAAGCGTGAATCCCGCCGGGAGGCGTAAACAGCACTTCCCCCGGCCGCAACGTCACCGGGTTCAACATCGCCGCCACCACCGCTCCGGCATCACCCGGATAGGAACGCGCCAAACCCATCACGGTACGGTCCACGCGCACGGACGGCGAAGTCCCCGCCTGCAGACGGTCCGTCATCGCCGCCACCGTGGCCTCGACCTGCGCCGCTTGTGGGGTCGTATGCGGAGTCAAAAGCCGATCCACCACCGTGCGGATGCCCTCAGGAGACGTGTTGACCCGCAGCATGGACACGATTTGCACCGCCAACTCGGTGTCCAGGTCAGCGAAGATTTCAATGATGCGCCGGGGTGCCCGAAACCCTGCCAACGCCTCAAACTTCGTAATCGCATAGATGAGTTCGGGTTTATAGTTGGGATCCTTGTACAGCCGCTGCGGGGAATCGAGCGGGATGCCCGCCAGCTCCTCGGCTTTGAAACGGGCTTCGGCACGCTCCTTGTCCGGGTGGACCTGCAGGGACAGCGGGCGTTTCGGGGCAATGAACTTCATCAGATAGGGCAGACGCGGTCCGAAGCGCTCCACCACCGAAGCCCCCAGCGTGCCCACGGGGTCTGCCGCAACCCAATCCTCCAAAGTCAAGGGGTCCTCCTCGGGCTGCCCCGACTCATCGAGCAGGACCGAGGGCGAAAGGGTGTGGGCACCGAACCACACTTCTGCCAACGTCTGACCGGGCGTACCGATGCCAAAGCGCTCCTGTATAGCCGTATCCGAGCCCCAGGCGTAGCGTTTCTCAATCCCTCCGATGCGTTCCACGGTGTTTCCCCTTTCACTGGTTTGGGATTAATTTTAGGGAGGTTTTCGCCGTTCATAAGTCATTTCGGGAGGCTTTTGGTTGGTAGGCTTGGTTTCATGCGTGGAATTATTTTGGCCGGCGGGTCCGGCACTCGTTTGCATCCCATCACTTTGGGTACCTCAAAACAGTTGGTGCCGGTCTATGACAAGCCGATGGTGTACTACCCCTTGACGACCTTGATTCTGGCCGGAATCCGCGACATCCTGGTCATCACCACCCCGCACGATGCCCCGTCTTTCCACCGTCTGCTCGGCGACGGCTCCCAGTTCGGGATTCACCTGGAATATCGGGTGCAAGAGGTGCCCAACGGCCTAGCTCAGGCATTCGTATTGGGAGCGGATTTCATCGGTTCGGAAGAAGCCGCCCTGGTGCTGGGCGACAACATTTTTTACGGTCCAGGTATGGGCGACCAGTTGCAGCGTTTCAAGGGGATTGATGGTGGGGCGGTGTTTGCCTACCACGTGCACAACCCCAAGGCTTACGGCGTGGTCGAGTTCGACGAAAACTTCCGCGCGATCTCTATTGAAGAAAAACCCGCACAGCCCAAGTCAAACTATGCCGTACCAGGTCTGTATTTCTATGACAACGACGTGGTAGAGATCGCCCGGAACCTGAAGCCCAGTGCCCGCGGGGAATACGAGATTACAGACGTCAACCGAGCTTACCTCGAAGCCGGGAAACTGCAGGTAGAGGTGTTGCCACGCGGTACGGCCTGGCTGGACACCGGGACTTTTGACTCCCTGGCGGACGCGACCGCTTTCGTGCGGACCGTAGAAAAACGCCAAGACCTGAAAGTGGGCTGCCCCGAAGAAGCCGCGTGGCGCCGCGGATTTTTGAGTGACACGGAGCTGGCCAAACGCGCCGAGCCGCTGCGGAAATCCGGCTACGGAGACTACCTGCTGGGGCTGCTGGAGGCATAGAGTCCCCGCGATCTAAGAAAACGTGTATGAAATCGGGGTTGCTGGTCTATGTAACCAGCAACCCCTATTTAAGCTACAGCGGCTCTGTCTAGTGGCCCTGTTTGGCGTATTTTGCCTCAGTCGCTTCCTTTGCCGGACGCCACCAGTCCTCGTGGGCGGTGTACCACTCGATAGTGTCGCGCAGCCCCTCCTCGAAGGAAGTAAACCGCGGGGTCCAGCCGGTTTCCTCACACAGCTTCGTGTTGTCAATCGCGTAGCGTCGGTCATGGCCGGGACGGTCCTTGACGTGGTCGAAGTCGTCCTCGGGGAATCCCATCATCCGGTTCAGGGTTTGCACGACTTCCAGGTTGTTTTTTTCACCGTTGGCGCCAATCAGGTAGGTTTCGCCCAGGCGGCCTTTCTCAATAATCGCCCACACAGCGGTGTTGTGGTCATGCACATGAATCCAATCCCGGACGTTGAGCCCGTCGCCGTACAGGCGTGGACGTACCCCGTCGATGCGGTTTGTGATCATGCGGGGAATGAACTTTTCCACGTGCTGATATGGTCCGTAATTATTGCTGCAGTTCGAAATCGTGGCCTCCACCCCGAACGAACGCACCCAGGCACGCACCAGCATGTCGGACCCCGCTTTTGAAGCCGAGTAGGGAGAGGAGGGCCAGTAGGGCGTTTCGGGCGTGAACTTGTGGGGGTCGTCTAGCGCCAGGTCGCCATAGACTTCGTCGGTCGAGATGTGGTGCAAGCGCACGTGGTGACGCCGGCAGGCCTCGAGGACGTGGAAGGTGCCCACCAAGTTGGAATAGATAAACGGTGAAGGATCGACCAGCGAGTTGTCATTGTGGGACTCGGCTGCAAAATGAACCACCAGGTCAGCGTCCTTCACAAGGGAGTCCACCAGGTCGCGGTCGGCCAGGTCACCGACCACCAAGTTCACCCGATCCAGCCCCGCAATCGAGTCCGGGTTACCGGCATAACCCAGCTTATCCAGCACCGTCACGGTGGCATATGGGTAATCCTCGACGGTGGTGTGGACAAAGTTAGCGCCAATAAAACCGGCTCCGCCGGTGACTAAAACATGCATAGGGTTCCTCCTTTTTTATCCCTTCCAGCGCGTGTTGGAAGGAGCAGGTTTTTATTCTGTTCCATTTTTGTCAGTCTCATCTGTATTTTCAGTGTGTGGTTTTGCTTCGGGATTGTTGTGTTCCAAGGTAGCCAGAGCCTGAGCCCTCGCTAAATCACGAACTTGTTTCTGGGTTGCTACCAGCTGCATGGACAGCTGCAGCACCGCAATGAGCAACACGAAAATCGCCACGGCAAAAAGGAAATTTGAAGTCAGTTCAAAACCCAAACTTCTGGCCATCCAGTCGGCAACTGCAGGAAATATCGCAAACACCAACAGGGCCAGCAGCATAGCCATCCAGATGGAGGCATATTTGACAGTAAGTTTATGCTCACGCAACAGCCAAAATAAGTAACCTCCCAGCACCAATACCACTGCGAAAGGAACCAAGCGATACAGTAACGTAACCCATTCCATGTTCTATTCCGCCCCCTGATTCGGTGGGTCAATCTTTCGCCGAGTCAGCGCTACCAGCACCGTGGCCATGGCACGAAATAACTGTTGAGCCGACTTCCAGGCGCTGTGGCTGGGTAAACCAGCAACTCGCTCATGCATTTCGACCCCTACCTGAGTAACTTTCAGACCAGCTTTTCGCATGATGACCAGCGCTTCAATCGTGTCGCCTAAGTACTCCACCGGCATATGGTTTGCCAAAATGCAATTAGCCCGAGCATTGGTCAGTTTGAATCCAGAAGTGGGGTCGGTCAGGCGGGCGCGCGTGACGGCTGAAAGCAATCCCGCCAGCATTTTAGAAGCCCATTTTCGCGGTCCATGCATTTGGTAGTCACCAATCCCGGCGAAACGAGCCCCAATAACTACATCAGCTGCGCTAGATTTGGCCGCCTCGAGCATTTCCCTAACAAATTTAGGATCGTGTTGACCATCCGCATCAATCTGGCATGCATAGTCATATCCCTGTTTCACTGCATATTCATACCCCACTCGCAGGGCCCCTCCCACCCCTAGGTTTACCGGCAAGGTCGCGACTTGGCACTCCACGCCCGCGTTTAAAGCGGCTGCGGTAGTGTTGTCGCTAGAACCGTCATTGACAACCAGGATGTCTGCTTCAGGGAGTTCCCTGCTGATGCCTGGAAGAGTGAGAGGAAGTGCTTTCTCTTCGTTCCAAGCCGGGATGATAACCAGCAATCTAGCCACGTTTCTCCTGTTCAACAGAGCTGGCGCAAATGCCATCACTATCAGGTGTAGCATCGCTCCGAGAAGGATGGCTATATACCCAGTGTCCCATAATCGGGTAGTTCCACAGGGTGGTAATCGCAGCAGCAACAATTTTTCCTACTAAGTACAAATCCACCCAGGTATCGAAACCCTGCACAACCAAAGCCGTAAACACCGTGTTTACGCCCAATAGAATTAGGTAGCGAAGCAAGGATTTCCCAGTTGGGGCGTGTGAGCCATAAGTAAAGTATTTTTGGCCTAAGAAAGCAAAAATTGTGGAAACAATAAACGCCAGTCCGGCAGACAACCACGCGACAACTCCACACACTGATTTCAGCAACGCCAGCAAACCAAAGTCTAGCGCAAAGGCTGTTCCCCCGGTCAGAAGGTAGCGGATGACTCGGCGAAAATCTACCCGACTCAAGCTACCACCCCCTAGGATATAGTCGTGGGTAAGGATAGTTTACAAGACGGAAACTACGATTGGGAAACTGTGAAAAAGACGCAACATTCGTCACCGGCTGCAGATGAGGCCGCAAGTTCGGCACAGTCCGCCCCGTCAAATGGCAAAACTGAGTCTGCAATCACAGAACAGGGCTCAAAGCTTTCTTGGTCCCGACTGGGGGCAGTTTTTTGTCTGTTTGCCTTGATCGGCATTCTCTGGGCTGCTTTTGTCCCTCTGGGCGGTTACAACGATGAGTGGACGCATGCCCGCTATGCAGCCGCAGTGGTACGCGGCGAGTTTCCCGTCACCAAGTGTGATGCCAAACCTTTTAAGTGCGGAGATGTTATCTGTGACGGACGCTGCTGGATTTCTGTACCAAAATCTATCGCTGAAATTCAAGGATTTCGAGCCCTAGCTTTCAACCCGCAACTACCGGACTCTGCCATCGTGGACACCCCTTCGGGAGAGTCGGGAAATACCCTGGTGCGTAATTCGGCTGCCAACTACCCTCCCCTGTACTATCTTTTGGTGGGTTGGCCCACTTTGTTCCTGAATGGCGCGGCAGCTTGGTATGCCATGCGGATAGTTTCAGCACTGCTATGCGCTCTGTTTCTGACCCTCATTTTTGCTGGATTGTCGTCGGTTATGCCCTGGGGCGCCACATTCTTGATGCTAATCTGGATAACCCCTGTCACCGTAACTTTTTTTGGTGCAGTCAATCCCCAGGGTATTGAGATTTTGAGCACAGGAGCGTTGGCGGCACTGATATTTCCGATGGGTTTTTCAAAAAAACCTAGTTTCTCCGTCTTGTTGACAGCCTCAGTTGTGCTGGCTGTTTCCGTAAATATCCGCACTCCTACTGTCATCTGGAACTTCATAGTGGTCTTGATGTGGCTCCTGCTGCTGAACCTCGACACAATCAAATCCATTTTCTTCCTGAAACGCTGGTGGATTCCTTTCCTCATCGCAATTGGGGGGGTGACGTTCAGCATAGTTTGGACACTCTCAACTTCGCACTTAGTGAGCGTGTTGGGAACGCCTAATCACGAAATGGGCTTTACCGGTCTCCTCAAATCTATGGCTGGACACACGGTCGTACATTTCGTTCCACAAATGATAGGAGACTGGGGATGGGGCGACAATTCTCTGCCGCCAATAATCTATGTTATGGTTTTTGCCCTGTTTGCAGCAGTGCTGATTTATTCAATAATTTTAGGCTCGTGGAGAGCACGACTGTCTCTACTGCTAGGACTATTTTCAATCCCCATTACTTCGGTGATAATCCAGTATCGGCTGCTGGGACAATCTGGCATGATGTGGGCCGGAAGATACAATCTGCCTGTCTGGGTTGCCATCGGCGTGCTCTCGACGATAATCATCATGTTGTCTCGCCGGCGTCGCCAACTGTGGGCGGCAGCAGGACTGGTCGAATTCGCGGCCTTAATGAGTGCTTCTGCACTGATGGCGGCTTGGCGCTACGGAACTGGTACCGCGGAAAAGTTCAACTTCGCGGCCTTACCGGGACGCCACCAAACATTTTTTTTCGCAATGCTGGTTTCATTGGCCTTAGTGTTGGCTTTCGGTATCGTGCAGATTCTACCCCTTAGACGCCATCAACATAACCCCCAGTTGGATCACAGTGCGCCTTCTCAAGATGGCTGAGGCAGGCTCACGGCGTGTCCAGTGCACAATAGCTTTTTTGAATTCCCGCTTTACTCTTGGTGGGTGTTTCAGAGGCCACTCCCTGGAGTTTCGCCGGCCTTGGCGTCTCAACGGAATTTGCGCGGAAATCTATGGCTCCTAGTTGTCCTTGGTTTTCCCAGACCCGAGTTGCAGAAAGCCTAGCGCCAGAAGTTCTCAGCCTTGAGTCTTCCTTGCTAAACTGAGTGGGTCAAAAAATGTCAAGGGGAAAATTTTATGTCGAATGGTTGCCTGGTCACAGGCGGGGCGGGGTTTATCGGGTGTGCACTGTCTCGGCCGCTCGCAGAACGTTTTGACCGTGTGGTCGCCCTAGACAACCTCCAGCCTCAGGTTCATGCGCAGCAGGTTCGTCCGGTCGCGCTCGACCCCCGGGTTCAGTTAGTGGTCGGGGACGTGGCGGACGCTGCTGTGTGGGAAAACCTGCTGCAAGACTTCCAGCCCCAAGTCATCATTCACCTCGCGGCCGAAACCGGAACGGGGCAGTCTCTGCGCGAAGCAACCCGACATTCCCGCACTAACGTGCTGGGAACCACCCAGATGACCGATGCTTTGGCACGACGCGACGCGATCCCAGAAAAAATCCTTTTGACGTCCTCGCGAGCTGTGTACGGCGAAGGACGTTGGCGGGATCAGGAGGGAAACTTCCGTTATCCGGGAATGCGCACCCACCAGATGCTGGCCGCTCAACAGTGGGATTTTGCTGGGTTGGAACCTACCGCTCAGAGTTCTCACGAGGTGAACCCGAACCCCGCCAACGTGTACGCCGCCACGAAACTCTGCCAGGAAAACCTTTTGACCTCGTGGTGCGGTTCGATGGGAACCGAGTTCGTCAAGTTTCGGCTCCAAAACGTGTACGGAGTGGGACAGTCCTTGACCAACCCCTACACCGGGATTGTGTCCATGTTTACGCGCTGGGCCAAAGCCGGGAAAGCCCTGCCAGTCTACGAAGACGGAGCCATCATCCGCGATTTCGTTTATATTGAGGACACCGTGGCCGCGATTATGGCGGGCATCGATCGAGGCACGAATCAGTACGCCTACGATATCGGCACCGGTGTGGCCACCACTATCCTGGAACTCGCACAAGCCGCCGCGGCCTATTACGGGGCTCCCGAGCCGGTAATCACCGGAGAATTTCGGGAAGGCGACGTGCGCGCAGGATGGGCCGATATTTCCGCGGCTCGCCAGGAACTCGGATGGGAGCCGAAGATAAGTTTGCAGGAAGGCATTGCGAGACTGTGCCACTGGATAGACGGAGGCGCTCTTGAGTAAATCAGACACCAGTCCCACTCCCCCAACTGTGAGAAAATCCGAGTTCCGCCACACCATGGCTCTGGTTTGGGTTTTGGCAAAAAGGGAGATTTCTGCTGAATACAAAGGCACAGCGCTGGGAAGGCTGTGGTCCTTGATTAATCCCTTGGCGACCATCGCGGTGTATGCCGCGATTTTTGGGGTTATTTTCCGCGGCGGGGTCGAACCCGGGATTAACTCTCACGTGCAGTCCTTCGCCCTGTACATCGGAATTGGGGTACTGTGCTGGGGATATTTGTCGCGAGTCATTCTCAATGGCATGAATGCTTTTATGTCCAATGCCGGATTGTTGACGAAAGTGTATTTCCCCCGCTATGTCCTGATTCTGGCCTCGACGCTGGCGCAAACGTTCAATTTCTTGTTCGAGCTGCTGGCCTTGCTGATTGTGTGCGCCCTAGTGGGAGGGCCGCTCGTGTTCCTGTACGTGCCTTTCCTGGTACCGGTGTTAATCATCACCGCAGCCTTTGGCACCGGTTTAGCGCTCATGCTGGGGATTGCCACCGTCTATTTCCGTGATATTTCCCACCTGTGGGAAATCTTTACCCAAGTTTGGATGTACGCTTCCGGAGTCGTGTTCCCCCTCTCGATGCTGGTAGCCGCCCAGGATTCCCTGTATGAAAAAGGAATCAGTTTCAACGGTCAGCCGCTGCCCTTGGACATTATTTTTCGGATTAATCCTGCCGAGCTGCTTTTGGAAGCGTACCGGGCTGTTTTCTATGACTTCACCGTCCCGCCACTGGAAGTTTGGTTAGGCTCTATCGCCTGGACCCTGGTGAACCTGCTGTTCGGTATCCTCATCTATCGAAAGTTCCAGGCTCGAATCGTGGAGGAAATCTGATGCCATCCACTGTCTCCCCTCATGACCCGGAAATCGCTATCAAGGTTGAGAACGTCTCGAAAACCTTTCGCGTTTATCACGACCGCAACCAGTCTTTGAAACGCCGACTGTTGTCAGGGCGCAAGAATCGTTTTGAGGAGTTTCAAGCCCTGCAAGATGTGTCCTTAGAGATTCCGGTGGGTTCCACCTTTGGCCTGCTTGGCAAGAACGGTTCGGGCAAATCCACCCTGTTGAAGTGCATCGCCAAGATTCTCGCCCCTAACCAGGGCAGCATCACTTCTCACGGCCGCATGGCGGCCATGCTGGAGGTGGGTTCCGGTTTTCACCCCGAACTGACCGGGCGGGAAAACATCTATCTGAATGGCACGATTCTGGGGATGAGCCGAGCCGAGATAGACCGAAAATTTGACGAAATCGTGGACTTTTCCGGGGTAGAACGTTTCATTGACCAACCGGTTAAGAACTATTCCTCCGGCATGTACGTGCGCTTGGGATTTTCGGTAGCTATCCACGTGGAACCCGAAATTCTGTTGGTCGATGAAATCCTGGCCGTTGGGGACTTGGATTTCCAGGAAAAATGTCTCGACAAGTTCACCCAGTTTCATGACGAAGGACGCACCGTGGTGGTGGTATCTCACGCTCTAGATCAGATGCGGACCTTCTGCAATCAAGCGGCTTGGTTGAACAACGGCAAAATCGTGGCTGTCGGCAACGCCATGGATGTAGTGGATCGCTACGCCAACACCGCTCGTGGCGCGGAAAAAGTCGAAGGTGGCGGGGTTCGTTTTGGTTCGGGTGAAGCCCAAATCACGAAGCTGGAACTCTTGGGGGAATCCCCAACTAACTCTCAACAGGCCACGAGAGTCAGCCAAGGAACGCGCGTCCACACTAACGAAACGGTCACGATGCGTATCCATTTCGACGCCAAAGAAACGATTAAGCGTCCCGTTTTCGGGGCTTCTATTGACACCCGCGAAGGGTTCTGGGTCTGGGGTTACACGTCCTTGGATGATGGGTATGTACCGGAGTCGATTCCGAAGGGAACAGGCTATATCGACATTGTCGTCCCCCGTTTACCGCTACGTACCGGAGCATATTTTCTTTCGGCTTCAATCCAAAATTTCGAACTGACAAACATTATTGATGCCTGGCAAAAAGCGCTGGCGTTCAAAGTTACTCCCTGGGCGGGAATGGAGTCTGCGGGCATCGTGACGCTGGGTTCGCATTTTGCGAACCTGACCCCGAACCAACCGATGCTGGAGCTGCCTACGCGTGATACGGACTATTGGACCCGGATGACCGGTGAGGACAACTCTGAGGACTCAGGAGAGCCGGAGGCAAAAGCCTAACCTACCGCTGGCTGATACAGTCAAGTCAGTATTCACACGGTTATGAGGCGGAACGCGCCCCGCGGCGGATTTTCCGAATCAAACTCATAATCAGCCGGTGCACATGATAAAGGACGAACCCGACCGCGGCAGACAGCAAACAGAGCACCAGGAAAGCCACGTACTTCCGCCCTTGTGAAAAATCTTGAATCGGAAAACGATTAAACGCCTCCGCAATAATCACGTGGTGAACCAGAAAGATGGCGTAGGAGTATTTTGAAATCCAGTTCACAACCTGGGTAACACCCCAAACTTCCAGGTACTTGCCGATGAACACCAGAACCGTGAAAGCTGCAATACCAACCAAGGTAACCGAAAGCCGGTCGGGAACCTCAGCGAAACAGAACGCTGCGAGAATCAAGATACCGACCGCGGGAATTAGTGCCCAGGGAGAGATTTTTTTCCAGTAGGTCGCAAAGTACATACCGAACAGCAGCTCGGGAATGCGGAACGGCAACAATACCGCCGTAGAATAGGGCAACGGGTGCAGCTGCCAGAAAATCATCGCGGCGGCGTATATCCCCAGACCTAGCACGGCAGTCGCCCACGGATGCTCTTGCACTCCCCACAGCATGAGGGGAAAGACCAGATAAAAGATTACGATGAACCCGAGGAACCATTCCCCCAAAAGGTACATGGTCGGCACCCCGAAGTTAGCCATGAGGCCGTCCATGGCTATAATCGTCAGCGGAAAAGACCGGTAAGGCAACGGGCCTAAACTTGCCCCGTAGACCAGGAACCGCAGCGTAAAGAAAACCGCGTAGGCAATCCAAAACATGGGGTAAATACCCAAAAACCGTTTCTTAAAGAACAGTTTCAAATCGAGGGGACGCCGATAAGTCACCGTCAGGGCAGTGCCAGAAATCATCAAGAACAAGGAAACGCCCAGGTCGCCAACATAAATATGGAACGGGTGATTGGTAATAATCCATCCCGAGGCGGTGAAAAATGGATTATTGAAATGCGTCAACAAAATCAGCAAAACACTGAAAGCTCGGACGAAATCCAAATAGAACAGCCGCTTCTTTTTGGCGGGTTCACGGGAGTTTGGAGAATTCGAACTGGTCGAGGGAACTTCTGAAAGTCCGCTGGTTTCGTTCATAGACCACGCTTCCGATCCATGCGTTCCCGGTATTTCCGGCGAATATCGACATAGGTCTGGCGCGGCAGGATTTTGCGCAGCACCCGCACGTACAACTTTCCCTTTCCGAAGACAGTGAAAGGCAATCTGTCGGCATGGTTCATGTTCTTGACGTAGTAGGCCAGATTTGTCAGTTCGATACGTGAGAACTCATCGGAGAAACAGTGAGCGGAAAAATAGCCGGCGGACTGCGCCACGTAGGCATAGGCCCGTTCTATGGCGTGCAAGATTGTGCCGTCGGTGTTGTTGGGTTCAGGCGGGAAATCCTCCCACTGCCAATCCCGATCATATAGCGGAGCCAACGCGGCGGGACGGAACCAGAACATGGTTCCCAGCGGGGCGATAGGTTCAACGTTTTTCGACAAGGGGACGTGGCAACCCAAATCGTTGAGAAGTGTCGCGGTGTTGTTATAGTTCAAGCCCCAGCTGGTATAAATATAGGGCGCAAAATAGTCCGCATGGTTCGGAGGCGCTGGAAACATCATCCCCAAACGTGGCTCTTGACGGAACTTATCGACTAGGTTGGCCACGTATTCTTTCGTGGCAAACATATTCTCAAAGCACTTCAATGCAAAACCGTCGCCAACCGAGCCCTGGTCCAGCTGAGTAACTTTTTTATCGTGAGCAAAACACACCAGGTCGTAATCATTAATGATGTCTTTGACCCCCACCAGCAGCGCGGACACGTCACGACCGCGATTCTCAATGAGACGAATAATCACGTTGTAGGGAAGATCCTGGGTGGCTTCGCGAACTTTCGCAGCCTTTTCCTCACTGCCAACCGTGATGACGATGTCGCTACCGGCGGGCATAGTTGACACATACGCCAAGAGTTTGGGCAGAATATCCAGGTAATAAACATGCAAAACCATGGCGATTTTCAAATCGGGGGCGTTTTTAACGCTGGGCGGGTTCACCGCGCGGGTGGGGAACACGTAGGTGAGTTTCAGGTTATTAACCAGGTTCATGAGGTTCATGGTCCTCAGCGCGTTGTTCCAAATCAGGTTCACATCGTAGTCGGTGTGGTCACGCAGGTATTCATAGAGGTCACGAGTGTCCTGCCCGACTGACTGCACCAAAACGTCACGGTAATCGTGAAAGAACGAACGGCGCTTGAAAATCGGGCACCTCTTTTCCTTAATGATCGTCACCGGGGCAAACATGATGGGAGCGAAGTTATAGCCTTCCAAATCCTCTGTGTTGACATACACATCAGATTTAAAACCAAGTTGCTCAAAACGTTTTGTAAAGGGAATCTCGTGTTTGCCGACCGAATCGTTGTAGTCCCTGATAACCGGCAAATCGCGCCAATAGTCCTGGAATACTTGGGCGGTGATTAAAGAACGACGGTAGGCGTGGAAATGCGACTGGAGGTGACGCGGAATGTAGCCTTCCGGGGTCGTTCCAAAAGGATCCATCGGATATTCATGAAACCAGGTGATGCCCCAAAAATCGATGTCTCTCTGATTCATCTCGGTGAACATCTCAGCGAACGGATAGACCGGACCCATAATCGTGGCGTTGAACATGATGACTTCGTCGAATTGCGCCAAATGGTCCCACCCGGTTGTTTCCAGGGCGGTTTTATAGGCCCAAGCGTCGAGCCCCTCGTTCTCTCGTACAATCAGCCGATCTGACCAGGACTCGAATTTTTCCCGACCCGCCTGGTTCAGCGCTCCGTTAACCACAATGCACAGTTCATCAAGGTTTTTCCGCATGTCGAGGACCATCGTGTCAACGTAGTCGTCAACCACCCCGTCCTTGTCATAAAAAAAGAAAATCCCGAACCGCTTGGGGTTTTCCGGCATGACAGTCATGTTTCACCTTCCATAATTTGCCTGTTGATGGGGCGAGCCCTATTCCCAGGTCTCCCGGTTGCTTTCACAAAATGCTGGCTGTTTTCACTAGGAAACGATGGGGGCTTCGCCCGCGGCCGCCAGGATTTCGGTAATTTTGTCAGGATTTCCCCACTCGCCCGGAGAATCATAAGGGCGGTCGGGGTAGGCGCCGTAGTCAAGAGTAATGTCGAGATTGTTTTCCTTAATGTAGGACTCCACGCGCTCAGCTAGGGACAGCGGTTTGCCGGTACAAACATTGATGATGCCGTCCACAGCGTCCTGAGTGGCAGCAACGGCAATCTGACGTGCCAGTTCGTCTACGGTAATGAAGTCGTAAAGGTTCTTGCCCATCGTAAAGGGAAAGTGCTTTTGCCCAGCCTGGCCAGCTTTCAACAGTTTGGAAAAAATCGAGTCGCCGCGTAAATCGTCACCGGTGATGTAGTAGGCGCGCAGCCACTGGACCTGGGCGTCATGCTGTTTAGCCGTCAGGAAAGTAAACTGGCGCAGCGCGTTTTTCGCGATGCCGTAAAGCGACTCGGGGTTGCAATTAGCGTTTTCATCGATAGCGCCTTCCCAATAACCCACTTCGTGCATGGTTCCCATGGTGGCAAAGTGCTTTAAGCCGCCTTTAAAGAGGTTCTCGGTGAAATGCATATGCGCCGCGAGGTCATCGATATGGCTGGCGGAATTGTGTTTGAACCCATCGCGCCAAGCCATGTGCAAGACAATCTCGGGACGGCCAATCTCATCATAGATAGTCGGCAACCCCGAAAAAATATCCGCCTGCACCACGGTGGCCCGCGGGTCAATCCCGGAGGTGACGCGGTCTATGACGGAAACCTCATGACCGCGCTCTAACAACTTCACGACAACGTGCCGACCAATATAACCGCCAGCACCAGTAACCAGAATCTTCTTTCCCACGCCCCAATGTTACCAGCGCCATACCCGGCTTACCCAAATAGCTCCCAGTTTCGTTAGACTAAATGTGTTGGATATTCCAGGAGGACTCTTGAGCAAAGTCGCTGTCGTAACCCGTACTCACAACCGTCCCTTGTTCCTGGCTCGTGTCTTAAAAACCGTGGCGGAACAGACGTTTCAGGATTATGTGCACCTCATCGTGAACGATGCGGGCAGTCCGGAAGCTGTCAGTGCTGCCGTAGCGAAGCTGCCCGCAGCTCAACAAGCTCGGGTCGAAGTCATTCACAATGAAGTGTCTCGCGGCCGCGAGGCGGCGGTCAATCCCGGTTTTTCCCGGGCTGGCGAACTGGGCGTGACCTATGTGGCAGTGTTGGACGATGACGATAGTTGGGAACCGGAGTTCCTCACGGAATGTGTCTCTTGGCTGGATGGAAAGCCGGATTACGTTGGGGTCGCCACGCGCACCACCTTGGTTTATGAGGAAATCAATTCGGAGGGCACCGCAGTGGTTGAGCTTCGCCGCGGCCCACTGGCTCCAGATAAACATACCGTTGCTTTGGAGGACATCCTGCAGGTCAATTGGGTACCTCCGGTCTCCTTGCTGTTTCGAGCTGAAACGTTGCCTAAACTCACGGGCTGGCGCGAAGATTTGCCAGTGTTGTCCGATTGGGATTTTTTCCTGCGCATGCTTTTGTTGGGACCGGTGGGATTCATCGACTCACCCTTGGCTCGCTGGCATCACCGGACTAACGCCGTTGGTGATGATGGCAATTCGGTGGTGGTGGCCGCTCAGGATCACAATGATTTTCACGCCATCATTCGCGATCAGGCTCTGCGCGAAGCGATGACCTGCGCCGCACCCCCAAGTACACAACCCGACTTGAAAACTTTGGCAACACCTCTTTTGCTAGCACATTACGCCAAAGCTCTGCAGGAGGAAAACGAAAGTTTAACCCAGCAGGTTAAGGAGCTACAGCTCCAGCAGCTTAAGGAGCTTCAACTTCAGCAGCGGGAGCGCAACGAAGAAATTGTGCGCTATTTTGACGAAAAAACGGAACGCCTTAGCATTCAACTAGGTGAGGTCGGAGAATCCATCTTGCTGCTGCACGAGCGGATGAACTCGATGGGTTTCAAAGCGCGGCTGCGCCGTCTATTTCATCGCGGCTGAGTTTACTCCGCAGGCCTCGATTTCATACACCGTGGCTTCACCGAGCTGCGCGACCGGAGTGAAACCGCGGGTCACATCCACGTTGTGCAGGCCGGGGTAGGTAAAGTCGTGTTCGGAAACTCCAGTAGCATCGGCGTAGTAGTGAGTGATGCCTTCCTGCCGGATAATGGCGCAGACCTTGGGGTTAGTGCCGATTTCACGGAAGTGATCGGCCAGGTACTTGCGGTTTTCATCAAAAGCCGACCCGGCCAGCTGCAGGTAATAGGTCGGTATGCCCGTGGTGGCGTACAGGAGGCCTTCCCCGGCGGAGGGGTCGCCGATGACCAGGGAGTTTCGCGGCAGCCGGAGGCTAGACATGGCTGCAAATTCTTCGCTCGACACCCACGGGGCATGGAACTGGGAACCAGGGACAAAGGCGATGGTGGCCAGCATCACGCGGTCGGGATAGCACCGCGGCACCACCGGAGCGGCCACCAGCCCGGTGAGGACGAGCGCAGCGAGGGAGGCGACCCCCACACGCGCCGCGGAACCTTGTGACGGCAAAACTCGTGACATCACCGCGCGGGACAGGAACACCGCGAGTTCCCCCACCGCCCCCGCCGCAAAAACTGGCAGGAACACGGCAATCCCCGACCCGATACGGTCATAAGCCCCGTACCACAGGCCGGTAAGGATGCTGAGTGGCCCCAGCGGCACTTTCGTGGCCGCCACCAGGACCAGCACTCCGGCCATAATCGTGGCCAGACGCAGGTCGCGGCGTTTTGCGGTGTGCCAAGCCAGGCCCAACAGGCTGAGCAAACCCAAGGGAAGCGGTAGCCACCAGGGAGTTTGATAGATTTGGCTCAGGCCCAGCATGGCCGCCAGCGCCCGTAAGGCTTCCATGTTGTCGCCGGCCTGAGTAGCACGCGCCCCGATTCCCAGCCGAGCCAGGCCCAGGGGCACCACCAGTCCTCCCGCCAGGGCTGCTAAGACTACCCCCAACCACCACCACGGCTTGAGTTGGCGTTTCACGACCGCGTTCAACAGGCAGGCGAACATGGCCACCGCGAGGAAACCGAAGATAGAGGGGTGGGCATGAACGGCGGCGAAAACCACCAAAACACCCAACACGGTCTTGGGAAAAAACCGTCCCCAGAGCCGCGAAAAGGTGACGTCCGGGGTCGCGCCCGCCTGCCAGCTCGCCAAAGTATCCGCCGACCTCAGGACGACCCACAGAGCCGAAGGCCACCACATGACCGCCAAGACGTAAGGATAAAGGGATTGCAAAACCCCCAGATAGTAGGGAAAAACCAGGGGCCAAGGGCTCAGCAGGACCGCCAGGGGAACGCCGGGGTGGCGCTGACCAAAGATATATTGGGCCAGAAGGGCGACTCCGAGTGGCCACACGGTGAGGGTGAGGGTCATCAGCAGGGCGTTGGACAGGAGCATGGGGGTGGCGTAGGGGACGAATAGGCTCAGCAGCGTCGCCCACTGAGCCGGATAGTACACTCCGTGGCTGCCGGGATAAAGCGCGTCCAGAGCCCCTGTCCAGGCGGAGCTCGCGTCATCGGCCACCACCCGCACTGAGGAATAGTGGAACATCGCGTCAAACGATTGGGAGGGGGACGCCGGTATCGGCAGGGTTTGCACAAACGGTAGCAGCTGGATGATCCCGGCCGCCACCAAGGCCAGCACCAGCAAGAACCAGACCCGCGGCACAGAGACTTCGGGGGCTACCGGACGCGCCGGTATATCTGCATTCATGGCGTGTCCTCCCCGCGGCTGGTGTCTGAGGGAATACACCCGTTTAGAGCAGACTGCAGCGACCAGAAACACCAGGAAAGGCCCGACCACCTGCAAGTTCCACGGAATATGCAGCCAGGCCAAGACCTGGCCGAAAACGGCTAGAACACCGGCGGTAATCGGGGCGCCCAGAGCTAGGGCTGGCAAAAGCCGAAAACGCGCAGCCAGAGCCAGCACAAAACCGGGAAGAATCAGGAAAACCGCCAGAACGGCTATACACAGCAGGAACGCGGTCATCGCGCCGGTCCCGATTGTGGCGCAGGAGACTCGCCTGACGCGGGGGGCGCGACGGTCGTCGTAGCGGGCATTCGGCTCCAGCCGGCACGCAGCGCCCGCAGGATTGTCGCGGCGCGCTGGGCCAGGTCACGGGTCAGCCGCGGGGCAAACACCAGGTTGAAGGCCACGAACTTGGCCAGCCACACCGCGTATCCCATCCGCCAAGTCACAGGTATCGGGGCGATGCCGCGAATCAGCCAGCAAGTGTTGCGCACCAGGTAGAACACCCGGAACGGCGAGTGAACATGCACGACTTGAGCGCGACCCGGGATTTTCACGACATCGTCGCCGAGCTGGTGGTCAATAGTCGCCCCGGTCACCAGAACGGTGCCGCGGCCGGACGCGTTGGCTCGGGCGGACCATTCCAAATCCACGTGGTCAATGAACATGTCCGCGTTCATTGGTCCCACGGCTTGCCAGGTCTCCACTGGGACGTACAGCCCGGAGGCAATGAGGAAAGCCGCGGGCAGTAGGCCCCCGCCAGAGAGATCCGCGGATGCCGCCCGTAAGGTCGCGTCCGGGTAGCGGCGCGGCCCGAAGCGGGTGAAGCGGTAGGCCAGTACGTCTCGTTTGCTCGCATCGGTTTCGCGTTGGTCAAAAGCCAGGCCGCCCAGCGCCCCGATGTTGCCAACCACACGCCCGTAAGCCTCTTCGATTTGTGCCACGTAGTCGCTGGCAAACACCGAGTCGTGGTCAAAGAACAACAGCGCGGTCGCACCGTGACGGATAGCATGGCGGGCGCCGAGGTTTTGGGCCGCCGCGATGCCGAGATTGCGCCCGAGTTCCAACACCACTACCCCGCGTTTGGTCCAAGACTGCCAGTATTCGTGCAGCTCCGCGGGAGGTTCCGGGGTGTTATCGACTATAAACACCTGTTGAACTTGGGTTTGCAGCGAGGCAATGACCGCATCGAGCCGAGCCGTATCGGGGGCATACGCCACCCCGATTGCCCACACCTGTTTTTGTGCTGTATCTACCATCCCTGACAGTTTAACGCATCACAACAAACGACATTGAGTAGCGGACACAAAGCCGGTCAAGCAGGAAATAAAACATGACCACCCTCAGGGGCAGCGGCACAAAACGTCACCACAATAACGGTTCCCTTGTGACAGCAAACAAACAACAAACTAAGCGGGAACGAACCAGTTAGAATGAAAACCGACTCGACCCCCACTCCTGCAAACGTTGACGGTCTATTTTTGAGAGGTGTTTGCCATGAAAAAGCTAAGTGGCTCCGTCTTGGCGCTATTGTGCCTTCTAGCGCTGGGTTCCTGCGCGAATCAGTCCGAACACTCCACTGCCAGCAAGACACCGGGACAGTCCGCCGCCACACCTACCACCACTGCACCTGACATCGCTACTCCGCCGCCCGTAATCCCCACTCCTACCGAATCGGGAAATTGGAAAGCGAACCTGCCCACCGACGACTATGGCGAATATCTGCTCTCTAGGGTTTCAGCAGACAGAGTTATTGACGAGGAGGACGTTGACGGTACAGACTGGGTTTGGAACCACCTGGCTCAATATGACGGTAAGCACAAAATACTGGCCGCCGCCTACGTAACCGGATTCGACCCCGACAAAAAACCCGAGGTCAAACTGTATGAGGGTTCCCTCACGACTTTAGGAAAAGACCTGGCCAAAGCCGATGAACCACAGGTTCTCGCCCCCGGGGAAGCATGCGAGTCGTACTACGAGGGACATCCGCAAGTGTGGATTCTCACCGATGACGGGTCAATCTATCAAGTGCGCTGGCCTCGGGATCGCTGCGAGCACAATATGAAGATGGATACCAAGTATCCCTTCATCTCCTCAAAAATACTCGGATAGGGTTAGCGACCCAAAGACGCCACGTAATCCAAGGTCGCCTGGTAGTCCGGCAACAAGCCCTGTTCAAGAGCCTCGGCCAGGCTCGGCGCTGCCGTGTCCTTTTCCGAAAGAATGACTTGCAGCGGCCTGCCGGCCAAGTCACGATCCGGCCACTCGAGCGCCACTTCTGGGTCGACCGGGGAAACCCCGTGTTCGCGTCCCGGATTGTAGCCCGCAGAACACAGGTAAACCACGGTGGAGTTGTCCTCCAGCGCTACAAAACAGTGTCCCAAGCCCTCCGACAGGTAGATGGCCCGGCGATGTTCGCCCTCCAGCAGTACCGAATCCCACTGGCCAAAGGTGGGGGACCCCACGCGAATATCGACCGCGAAATCCAACACGGCACCACTCGGACACATCACGTACTTAGCCTGGCTGGGCGGCACTTCCGCGAAATGAATCCCGCGCACCACCCCGGCTTTTGAAATGGAGCAGTTCGCCTGCACCAGGTTTAGCGGATGACCCACGACCCCGGCAAACTCGTCCATCTTGTACATTTCCATGAACGCCCCACGTTCATCGGGGAACTGTTTGGGGGTAATCTCCCAAGCGCCGGCAATTTTTAGTTCGCGGTATTCCATCGTGTCTTCTTTCCCTAGTCCGTAGCTGTTTCAGCCATCAATAGTTTAGTGGGTATTTCCTCATCTGCAGAGCGACCCCGGCCGGTCAGCTGGCAAACCCGCTGGCCGCCATGGTTTCGGCGTAGACCTCGTCATATTCCGCGGCGATGGCGGACGGGGAGTAGCGGACCCCCACCGTTTCGGCGACCTCGCGGGGCTCCATAGCGGCGGTAGCGGCCTGCAGCTCCTGACAAGCCTGGGCCCAAAACTTTGAATTCTTTTCCGTCACGATGCGCACGACCCGCTCGGTATCGGCGCCAATCCACTGCAAATCGCGGGCACCTTCACCCAGCACCAGGGGGCGGCCCGCCAGCAGAGCCTGGAGAGCCGGCACGTAAAAGTTTTCCTCCTTGGTGGGGCCGATGAACAAATCCGCGGCATTGAGGGCTTCCACGACTCCGACCTCGTTGGTGGAGACAAAACGCACGTATTCCTCCAGCTTCAGGTCTTTAATCTTTTCCTGACTCCGAATCTTCGCGACCCCTTCACCGACCCAGGTTAGGGTGGCGTCCACCCCGGCAGCGCGCAGCGTTTTCACCGTGCGAATCGCTACTTCCGGCTGATGTTTCGCGTTGACTGCACCGACCGAAACTAAGCGGAGCTGACCCGCCACGCGCGGGCGAGGGGCGAACTCACTGTCAGCAGGAACCGGGCTTTGCGTTCCCTCTAGCTGCGGCACCGCAGGGTACAGCGGGGAAGGCACTATGTATGGCACGGCGGCGGTATAGGACGAGAAACGCCGGGAGGCAATGTCTTCGAGCATTTTTACCGCCGGGGCGGTCAAGCCGTCGGGACGCAGCAGGATTTCCTCCACCGGCAAGACTTCCTGAGGCCAGTCCATCGGGCTGGTCAGCTGCCACGGCTCAGTGTGCACCCAAGCACAAGCCAGCTGTTCATCCTCACGTTCCGGCAGCCCAAACGGAATTAGGGAACGCTGATTCATGGTGTGAATAATGTCGAAACCGGGAGCTAGGGCGTACACAATCTGAGCGGCACGTTCGAAATCCTCCGGGGCGCGCATCGCGTTGGGAAAGCCCCGCACATCCACGTTGGCGTCGGTGTAGTGACTTTCCTCACTGCCAGCCGCTTCGGAACGCAAATGCACCACCGTCACCTGGTGATTCATCCCGATAGCCTGGGCATTCATACGCACGAACACGCCGGTATTGGGAGATTCAATCGTGGGATATTCAGTAGTAACAATGGCAACCTTCATAGTGTCCATTATGTCTCAATAGTGCGGTTGGGTTGCCGGTTCTGGTCTACTGACTGGTATTGACTGCACAAGGGCGGGGGGTGCGAAGCCGCTCAGCGCACGTGTCCGGGGCAGGTGTCGTAGCTGACGCGGTACAGGCGCTGACCGGTGAACTCGTAGTCCCCCGTGTCCACCCTGTTTTCCGCGATTTTTTGAAGCATCTGCGAGGGCGGACGGAAGATTGCGTTCGGTTCTTTCCAAAACCAAATGTAGATGCCATACCGCGAGCCGGCCGCAGAAGTGTCGTTGTCCGAGTAATAGTGCGTGACTCCTTGTGCTTTCAGATAGTCACAAGTTTCAGCGGAAATCTGGCCGTCATAGAGGTCTTTTGTGACTTCCAGGGCTCGCCCGGTGGGGTAGTTCATGGCGGGACGCACCACATGGACTCCACCGAGAATCCACCAAAACGGGGTGCCAATCTGCGGAGCGCCCCAGATGACGGCATCGGGCGGCAAAGTCGGGGCCACCCGCTCGATGAACGCCTGTTCGGAAGCGGTGACCATCGTGCCCCGGACGATAACCGCCGGATCGTAGGAACCGTCAATCACCGTGAGGCGTCCCCCCACGGTGCCTCCGCACCCGCTGACCAGCACCACCGCAGCTAGTGCCCACGAAAACCGCCGGTAAGCTCGCGGACGCGCCGCCCAGTGGGGATGGGCGGCGAGACGTTCCAGGCCGCGCGACAGGGCTAGTGACCCCAAAGGATAGGCACACATCAACACCAGCGGGGCAATCCGACCGGACTGCAGATACCACGGTGCCGTGAGGAAGTAACCCGGCCACACCGGCCCGGCCGCCAGCAGGAAAAACACCGCGCTCATGACCAGCCCGCCGACCAGCCACAACAGTCGGCGCTGGCGCACCAGCCACACACTGGCCACCACCGCTGCCACGGTATAAATGGCGCCGCCCAGCCCGAAACCCATAAAGAACGGGCCTTTCGGGTAATCCGCCAGCAGCCGCCAGGTCAGGTCCCAAGTGTGGTTGTGCGGGTTGGCGAATTTAGACATGGAAACCAGACGGGGTAACACCACCATCCAAAACCCGCCCCCCAGCACCGCCGCAACCATCAGCGGCACCAGCAGCTTTACCGCCCGAGACACGTGCCAGCCCCGCCACCAGCGCCACCCCAGCACCAGCACCGGCACGAACATCAGCAGCACCAGATTGAACACCGCCGCCGGGTGGGTGCAGCCCAGACCGGCCAGTCCCACCAACCACCCTAGGCTCATCCACGGGGCGAGCTGGGAGGACAGCAGGCTGTGGCGGAGGTTGCCGCGGACTTTTTGCCCGAAGCGCCATGCCGCTTGGCTGGCAGAAGGGGTGTCATCGGGTATTTCCAGGGACGTCCCGGCAGTCTCATGGCGGGGATATTTCACCGGGACGGGGCGCAGACGATAGATGGCAACGGCGAAAATCACCATGCCCGGGGTCGCAATGAGAGAGAAGGTGTAGGGCGGGGTCGCTAGGTTCGCCACGTAGTTGGCGGTGAAAGTGGAGCTGGTGGCCGCACCCAAGGCGGTCAAAGCCGCGATGGTGTGGCTCGCCTCGCCCGCGCCTTTCCACGCAGTCAGCGCCAGCAGGGCGAACAGCCCTAGCAGGGCGGGCCACAGCACCAGCACGGCCGTCATGGCACCCACATAAGACTGCAACGGGGAACCGGGCAGCAATGACACCAGGTTATGAAAAATATTGGGGTAATAGGCTCCGACCCCTTCGTTCATGGGAGCCAACGTGACCCAGGGGCTGGCGGAAGCAAACTCGCGCGTATAGCGAATCCCAGACAGGTGAAACACCACGTCCCAGGTTTGGGGCACCCGTGTCGCCAAGCGGGTCGCCACCAGGTAGGGCAACGCTGACAACACCGCGCAGCCGGCGAAAACTGCCCACAACCCCCCAGAAACGCCGGTAGAGGGAACCCGGGGCCACACCGCTCGTGACCCCGAACGCAGGGTCCACAGCCGACCCACCACGAAAGGCAAACAAATGAGCACCAGCAGCGGCAACGCCAGCCACGCCCGCCACGGCAGCTGCAACCCGATGGCAATCCAGGTTGCCCCAGCCCACACTCCCAAGCTCACCGCCGGAGCCGCCACGACGCGCAAAGCCCCGTGAATCCCTAAACCCCACAGCACCGTCAGCCCCGGCACCAGCAGGTAGACCAGGGCTATCAGCGTTGCGCCGGCCAATATCAAAACGTTAGTCACCGTGGATGGTTCCTTTCGGGCCGGCGGTCGGCGGGTTTTGCAGGAAAGCATCGAGAATTTCGTCAATGACTTTTGACTGGGATTCAAAAGACAATGGGTCAGCCGCGATGGCAGCAGCTTGCTTGTAGCTGGTGATTGCTTGGGGGGTCAGGCTTTGCAGGGCAGCCACAATGCTGGGCACACTGAAATCCTCAGAAACCACCCCGAGCCCGTAATCATCGACCACGTGGACCATTTCGACTGTCGGCCCGATTGCTACCGCCAGCCGGGCCTGGACAAAGTCGAAAAGTTTATTCGGTAAGGTCAAGCGGGCGTTCGTGTGCGTGGGGGGAATCCAAAAAACGCCTACGTCATATGCGTTGAGGGTGGCCGGCAGTTCAAAGGGTTTCACCGGATCGTGGAAGCGAATCCGCGGGTTCCCCCCTGCGACTTCGCGAAGTTTTGCCAGGTAAGCGCCCCCGTCCCCAGCGGGAACCAGGTACAAATCCAGGGTGAAAAGCGAACCGGCTTGGATGGTGGCCTCAATCATGGCTTCGATGTTGCGCCCGAATACCGCCCCGCCGGAATGCACCAAGCGGATGATGCCGTCAGGGGCTACGGACGTGGGCTGCAAATCTGTGTAAGGTGCTGCGTTCATCAACAGGCGGGGTCGGACTCCGTACTGGCTCTCATAAAGTTTGGCGATTTCGGTGCCGACCGTGGTGGCAGCAGCGGTGTGGGGCAAATATTTTCGGCAAATGTGCTCCATCAGGGGTTTGACCAAGATTCGCCACGAGGCAATATGGGTGCGTTCCCCCGGAGCCCATTCGTGGAGGTCAGACCACACGGGAGCCTGGTTGCGCCGGGCGATTGCGAAAGCTAGGGGCAGGGCTCTAGCGTCGTTGGCGACGATGGCGTCAAAAGTCCGGTCAGCTAAAGCCCGCAGCGCGTACCGGTTCCCCGGCGCCGCCAGTTCCGCTTGGTTGTGCAGGTGCAGAGCCAGTTGCATGACTCCCAAGGGGGTTTGCGGCAAAGATTTCGCCGAGTCGGGCACTTGGATATGTTCGCTCACATAGTCTGGCTTTGGCCCGTAGCCCAAGCTGGTGACGTGACCATGTTTGGCAACCACGCTAATCTCGCGCAGCACTCGCGCGTCACCTTCAATGTTTGAGAAAGAAATCACCAGGATTCTGGGGTCATTGGGCATGGTCACATCATACCGCCCGAAGGAAAAAACAGCGCTGGTATTATCGTTTCAACAAAAGGAGTCACTGTGAGCAATCCTAGAGAGGATTTTCTGCGGGTCTTACACCTGGGCGACCCGGCGCATACCGCCACCCTGTTGGTTCACGCCGCGAACGAAACCGGACGGGATTGGAGGGTACTGCCCCTGGCGCAAAGCCCCCAGGTAGCTAACCCGGTCGTGCGAACGGTGGGGCGAGCCTGGCGTGGAGCCAGCTGGGAGGCGCGTCTCTTGGTGGCTCAGAAGGCTCGCCCTCGCATACATTTACACTCGGCAATGGCACTGCCCCACGTGAGTTGGGCTTTGGGGGATTACGTGTTGCATTTGCACGGCACGGATATTCGCACCCGCCGCTACGAACCAGCTTTTACCAATCGGATTCATGAAGCGGTAGAGCACGCCCGCCAAGTGTTTTATTCCACACCTGACCTGCGTGAACATCTCACTGATTGGCGGCCGGAGGCGCGGCTGATTCCGGTGCCGGTGGACTTGGATTGCCCTGTAACGACAAATCCCTATCGGCGAAAAGCGCCCTCCACCGGTTCCTATGTTTTTTTTGTTTCCCGGTGGGAAGCTGTGAAAGGTGGAAACACGCAGGTAGAGGCCGCAAAGTGTCTGCGCTCACGGCTGCCCCAGTCAGTCGCGCTGGTCGGTTTGCAATGGGGTGATTTACAGCTGATGGATATGGCTCGTGAGGCCGGAGTCTGTCTGATTCCAAAACTGCCGGGAGCGCAATACCGCCAGGTTATTCGGGACGCGGCGGCGTGTGTGGGGCAAACCGCCGGGATTCTCAGCGCCTCTGAACTGGAAGCGCTGGCTGAGGACGTGCCGCTCATTGCGCCGCTGAATCCGTCTTGGTATGACGCCTCACACCCTTCTCTGGTTGACGTTCCTGTTCTGGGCGGAACCGCCCTGGATCCCATGGACAGCGAAACCATCGCAAAACTTACGCTGGCGGCGCTAGAGATTCCGGTCTCGCAGCGCCCACCGACCCGCGACTGGGTGCAGCGCTTTCATTCTCCCGCCGCTGCCCTCACCGCAGTTTTGGAAGGCTACCGCACCGCAGGGTGGTAGCGCGTTCTAGGCGTCAGTCGCCAGTTTCGCGTTGGCAAAAGCCGCGGTAGCGTCGTTGTCTGCGCTGGCGCCGCCACCAACTCGCAGGTAGCGAGCGGCGGGGAAACGAGAGGGCGTGAGGATACCGCGGCCGTCAAAAATCACTTTCGCTCCGGGCAAGTCCGACTCGGACAGTTCCCGGTATTCGGCGTGGTCGGCCTGGAGGATGGCGGCTTCGACCGGCTCGCCCAGGTGGTAGGGCTCCCAGCCAAACCCGCGCAACTCCTCGTCACTGAACATCGGGTCGTGCACCACCACGTGTGCCCCGCGTCGCGTTAGCTCCGCAACGGTGGCAAACACGCCGGAAAACGCGGTTTCTTTGACGCCGCCGCGATAGGCCGCCCCCAGCACCACCACGGGAGCCCCCGAAAGCGCCGTACCCCGCTCGCCCAGGGCTTGTGAAAGACGTTCCACCACGTAAGCCGGCATTTCTGAGTTCGCCACCCGGGCGGAGCGCACCACCGTTGCATCCGGGTCAGTCGAGAGGTAAAGGCGGGGATAGACCGGAATACAGTGCCCTCCCACGGCGATACCGGGACGGTGAATGTGGGAATAGGGCTGGGAGTTGCAGGCGTTGATGACTTTCATCACGTCAATCCCGGCACTATCAGCGAAACGCGCGAACTGGTTGGCCAGTCCGATGTTGACATCCCGGTAGGTCGTTTCGGCCAGTTTCGCCATCTCGGCCGCTTCGGCGCTGCCCATATCCCACACGCCGTTCGGTTGCGGCAGGTCGGTGCGCTCATCAAAATCCAACACCGCGCGATAGAACTCGATACCGCGCCGGGTGCCTTCCGCACTCAGCCCCCCCACGAGTTTCGGGTAACGGCGCAGGTCAGCATACACTCGCCCGGTCAAGACCCGCTCGGGGGAAAACACCATCCAAAAGTCCTGACTCTCGTGCAGACCCGAGAGTTTTTCAAGCATCGGCTGGAACCGGTGACGGGTCGTGCCCACCGGCAGGGTCGTTTCGTAGCTGACCAGCGTGCCGGCGGTGAGGTTTTCCCCCACCGAAGTCGAGGCCGCGTCCATAATCGTGAGGTCTGGCTCCCAGGTCTGGTCGTTGACGAACAGCGGCACCACGATTACGACCGCATCAGCGCCGGGAATCGCCTCGGCATAGTCCGTGGTGGCGTGCAGCTGTCCAGCCGGAACCAGCTTGGCCAGGTATTCGCCCAGGTGAGCTTCCCCGGGGAACGGCTCCACCCCGCTGTTTATGGCCTCAACCGTGTGCGGATTGATGTCTACCCCCACGACCTGGTGACCCTTTGAAGCGTATTGGGTCGCCAGCGGCAGGCCAATCTTTCCCATTCCTACAACAGCGATTTTCACGGCGTTTCCTTTCCTTCGCGACACTTATGTGGTACCTGTGCGGCATCGCAGCGCGAGCTTGGCACCATCTGTCCACGGTTGATTCTACGCTAGACTGACACCATGAGTGCTGAGCTTCCCGAGTCCCCGGCCGGGTCAAACCCGGATAATCCAGGGGAAACTGCGGAAAACGAGGCTCCGGCCACACCCCCCTCAACCCCAAACAATCCCGGACTGCGGGCTTGGCTGAGCCGTCACCGAGTTCTGACCGATGTGCTGACTATGTTGGGCGGCACCGGCGGGGCTCAGCTGATTACCTTGCTGGGCTACCTGGTTTTGGCCAGGATTTATACCGACAGCGATTTCGGCGTGCTTTCCATCATTGTTTCTATCGGTTCAATCGGCGCGGTGCTCGCGGCGGGTCGCTACGATCCGGCCATCATGCTGCCAGATACTGACCGGGACGCGAAACAGGTCGTGCGCCTGTCGGTGACGATAAACGTGATTTTTTCGGTCATTTTCCTGGCCGGGAGCTTGGGGGCGACCTTTGCGCTGAGCCGTGTTTGGCCACAGGTCGCCCCGCTGCTGATTTTTGCTGCCCTGTATGTCACGGTTACTTCCCTAAGCTCCATTTGGACTTTTTGGTTGAATCGACTGGGGGAATATCGCCAAATTTCAGCCAACCGGCTGTTTAGCGCCATCGCGCAGGTCGGGTTACAGATTGGGGCTTGGCTGGTTGGTTTGGGCGGGGCCGTCGGGCTCATCGGCGGGCGAATTTTCGGAGTCCTGGCCGCGACTATCACCTTAGGTTATCGGGCGCGAGGCAGCCGGACGGATGTGGACAAGACCCCGGGGGCACGTCGGCGAGCCTTACGCCGATACCGGAAAATGCCCCTGTTGAACGGGCCATCCGCTATCGCGGACGCGGTACGGATAAACGGCATCAACCTGATGATTGCCGCGATTTTTTCCACCGCCATGCTGGGGCAGTTTTCCTTCGCATGGCTCATCGTGCAGGCTCCGGTGGCCCTGATTAACGGCGCGGTGTCGCAAGTGTATTTTCGTGAGTTGACCAATACCCCACGAGGTCGGTTGCGGGCGATGGCCGCCAGCGTCACGAAACGCGGCGCTTTGGCGGGGTTGGTGCCGTTTGCGGCTTTGGCGGCGCTGTCCCCGTGGCTGATTCCGCTGATTTTCGGGGCGCGCTGGGAGATGGCGGGGCTGATTGTGACGATTTTGTGTCCGTGGCTCTACGTGAATTTGGTGACGTCCCCGGTGTCCAACATTTTTGTGGTTACCGAAACGCAACAGGTGTCCCTAGGGTTTTCCCTCATGTTTGCTGCGGTTCCCCTAGGGCTACTGGGGCTGGCGGGCTGGCTCGGCTGGGGAATCCTCATGACCTGCGGGGTTTTGAGCGCTGCCATGACCGTCATGTTGGTCGTATTCATCGGGCTCGCCCTGCACGTCGCCGCCCGTTTCGACACGGCAGCGGCCTAATTGTTCTTACTAATCCACATCTGTTTGATTCTCATAGTTACCTTTTTGCACTAGAGCAAAATAAATTGCTGGAATCAACATCATGGCATATCCAAGCAACAGTTGGAGCGGCTCACCCAAAAACGAATTCCTGGACCAAATAAACCCTGCTAGTACAACAACGATAACCACTGTTAGATACAGTAGTTTTTGTGGTCTACTAAATCGCGTCTTTGAAGCAACAAAACGCGCGCTGGCGAGTACCATTATTACCCAAAGAACCGAGCCTCCTACTAACATTATCCAGTCAATTACTGTTGATTCAGCTCTCGCGAAGTGAGGAGAATAAATGACCTGCTGATACCAGGCTAACCACGAAAGTAGCGCTCCTGACATCGCCATGAGGATTGATGCAACGATTAATCTGGAAATTTTTTTCATGAAACTTGGTACTAACTACTGATGGGATAAAATTCTACAGTTAAGGTACTCGTCGCCATTCCACTGGGTGAAAACGTAACATCTAGTATAGCATGGGCACCCAGTTTGCCAGGAATCGCATCATACCAGCCCCAACCAGTCGTGTACGAGAACGGACTAGGTGCATTGTTTTTCTTTAGCACATGACCCCATGCACCTTCTCCCGCTGCCAGCGCCCTTTTGTATATGTCAGTTGGGTAAGAATATGAAGTTGAACCAAACACTCGATTCACTCTGATTTTTTTATTTCCACCGGTACCACTCAAATCATAGTCCATGCCTACGGTAGCAGTGAGCGGATATTCAGTCTTAGTTTGGCTTCCAGTTGACATTAGAGATACATCTGTTCTATTTGACAACTGTTGGAATTGTTTTGGGGTGATTGCTCCAACGGAAAACAAGTCCTGTGCTGTAACTTCAATCTTTGATTCACTGCTATAACTGCGATATTCCGCATTTGTAAGAGTCGCCCGTTGAATCACTCTCGTTGTTTTCAACTCAATAGGCACCGACAAGCCGGTCGAGTTGTTCATCAATACCACACGTGAACTATCTGAGCTCACAATCTCATGCGTAGCTTGAGCCTCTGGAGGTAAGAGGTAAAATGTACCTGTAGCCAAAAGTGAAACACTTAAAAACGTTAGAAGAGACCGCATTTTTATCTCCTTTGATAGGGAAACGCTGTTCCTACATGATACCATATAGTTTCCAGACGGTCAAGATTCCGGCGTACCTTATGTATTTTGAGCGCGAGGGCGGTGTGGTGCCTCATATAGTTTGAGCGCGAAAATACCTCTCAAAGAAACGGGGAATCCTCATGACCTGCGGGGTTTTGAGCGCTGCCATGACGGTCATGTTGGTCGTATTCATCGGGCTTGCCCTGCACGTCGCCGCCCGTTTCGACATGGCAGCAGCCTAATCTCCGTCCGACTGACTGGGCTCGCCAGACCGGTTTTTGGTGTGTAAATCAGCCCTGGGCTGCGCCTTCGACCAGGACTTTTACGGCTTCGTGCGCGGCGGTACCGGTTCCGTAGGGGGTGGCGGTGGTTGGCTCAGGCAGAGGCCGGGTCGCCGCCTGGACCAGCGAGGCTGGTTCAGCCAGCTGGTTCCAACCCAGCTCAACCGTCTCTACCCACTCGGTTTGGGGTCGCACCGTGGTGGCCGGAACCCGCAACAAAAACGCTTCCTTTTGCAGCCCCCCAGAATCCGTGACAATGTGGCGAGCTTGCAGCGCTGCGGCCACCAGCTGCGGATATGCCAGCGGTTCGTGCAGGTGAATGGCTCCGCGCTCCAGGTTTATGTCCGCCGCCTCCGCTTTGGCGCGCAGGCGCGGGTGGGCCAGCAGCACGACCGGGAACGGTAGGTCCGCAAGCGCCGCCACCACGGCCTCGAGACGGCTCGGATCGTCGGTGTTTTCGGCTCGGTGAATGGTGGCTAGGGCGTATTGCGCAGGCGCCAAACCGAGTTCGGCGGGGATGGGGTTAGCAATCTGCCCGGATTGGACCCGGTCGCGAATCGCGAACAGTACGTCAGTCATCACGTCACCGACCAGGACCGAGCGGCGCTCCAGGCCTTCGTCTGCCAGGTGGCGCATCGCGACCTGGGTGGGTGCCAGCAGCAAATCCGCGGCGTGGTCAGTGAGCACCCGGTTGATTTCTTCGGGCATGTCCCGGTTAAAGGAACGCAGCCCGGCCTCCAGGTGCGCGACCCGCTGGTGAATCTTCACCGCTGCGAGCGCCCCGGCCAGTGTTGAATTCGTGTCCCCGTAAACCAGCACCCAGTCCGGCTGCGCCTCAGCAATGACCGGTTCCAGCTCAGCCAGCATCCGCCCAGTTTGCACCCCGTGACTGGCGCTACCCACGTTGAGATGTACGTCGGGACGCGGAATCTCCAGGTCTTGAAAGAACACTTCGGACAGCATCGGGTCGTAGTGCTGGCCGGTATGGACAATGAGATGTTCCACTTCTGCCTGGGCACACGCCTTCGCGATCGGTGCCAGTTTCACAAACTGGGGGCGCGCCCCCACAATCGACATGATTTTCACGTCTCTAACTTACCAAGACCGGGCCTAGGCGCGAAGCTGGCGAACCCGCGAAAGCGACGCCGGACTCTAGTGACGTATCTGCACCAAAACCACCCGAGCCGCGTTCTGGCCGGTCAAACGCAACGACCGGTGCTCTTCCACCCACTTGCGCGTCTCACCGGTGCGCAACCGACCCTCTAAGACGCTGCTCAGAGCCATTTTCAGGACTTCGCGGTCATAAGGCAGGGCCAACCCTAACTGGTTTTCGGTGATGTCCGTGCCGGCCGGGCCCGCGCCCACGTAAATGACCGGAGTTCCGCAAGCCAGCCCCGCCAACACCTTGGTCGGGTAGGCGAAATCGTAGCCCAGCCCCGGTTTGATACTGACCAGGCAAGCCCGCGCCTGACGCTGCCACGCCGCGGCCTCAACCGGGGGGACCTGGCCAAACAGGATTCGCCCCGGCTCCAGGCGCTGGGCAATATCGTGCATAGCGGCGAAAGAACTGCCCTGTCCCAGGAACAGCAGGCGGGCACGGGGAAACTTCGGGGCAATCTCGGCAAACGCCTGGGCAAAAATTTCCGCCCCCTGCCACTCCGAAGCAGTCCCTGCATAAACCAGCCAATCCGCGGCGGCAACCTCATCCGCGCTCAACCCCGCCAACGGCTGGGGGGTGGGACCTAGCGCGGTAAACACCTCGGTATCTATCCCGTTCTCCACGACGGCCACCCGCCGGGCTCCCAGCTCCTGGCAACGGGCTGCCACCTGGTCAGACACGGCAATGACCGTGGCGGCACCGCGCAGCGCGAAACGCTCCACCCCCCGCAACGCCCGCACCACCCAGGCCGGGGCGCTGGTCTGAGCCGCATCAGACCAAATATCGGCCGCGTAATACACGTAAGGGCGGCGTTTCCAGGCTGCCAGAACGCGCAGCATCGCCCCGGTGGTCGGCGGCGGCTCGCTGACATAAACCTGCGGACTCGGGGCGAACAAGAGCCGGAAAAACGCGGGAATGTCAAAGCTCATATAGGGCAGGTAGCCGCGAATGTACCCGGTTTCGTCACGTTTGGCCTGGACTCTTTGGATGTGCAAAAGGTTCCCCGCTCCGGTTTGCGCTTCGACTTGCGCCCGTGCGTCGCGGTCAGTGCCGGGGGCGGGAATCGTGGTCAGGACATTGACGGCGGCCCGGTGTTCCAGCAGGGCTTTCACCAGGGCTTCGAGCCGGAACGAGGCCGCGGCCGGCTCCGGGGCAAAAATCCGGGAAACCACGGTGACATCAGGACGTGCGCGCATAGCTCCATTCTTTCCAAGTTTTTCCGGTCACAAGGGCGGATTGGCCGCGTTTTTCGGTGTGCCGAGGTGGGTCGTAAAACCTATTGGGTTGCTTCGGTATGCCAGAGATGACACTGCGAAGCTCTTTCGGGTTTGGTGACGAAGGGGGGTGCCGCGGCGCTTTCAGGTCGCGACTCTACAGGTCTACCGTTTTTCCCGTATCTCGCGACTGAACCATCGCCTCTAACACCCTGAGGGTCTGCAGCGCGTCCGTGAGCGGCACGATTCGGCTCGCGTCCCCGTTCAGAGCGGCGACAAAGTTCTCGTGCTCTACCCGCAGCGGTTCGCGCTGATCCAAGGCATACTGGGTCACTTCCCCGACGCTCACCCCGCGGACGTTCGCCACCTGGTCCCATTCCACAGCTTTGGTGCCATTTTCATAGAACGTCAAAGTGGAGTTCATCGTGTCCGCGACCAGCGCGCCCTTTTCGCCGGTGACGGTGGTGAGGCGTTCTTTGAAAGGACTGAACCAGTTAACGATGTGGTTCACCAGCACCCCGTTTTCCAGCACCCCGGTGGCGAACAGCAAATCTTCGTGTTCGCGCCCAGATTTGCGAGCCGTCCGAGCGGACACTGATTGGTAGCGCGAACCCGCAATCCACGCGGTCAAATCCACGTCATGAGTAGCCAGGTCCTTGATGACCCCCACGTCTGAAATTCGAGCCGGGAACGGGCCTTGACGCCGCGTGGCAATCTGGAATACCTCCCCGAGTTCGCCGGCGGCAACCCGCTTTTGCAGCTCGATCAAGGCCGGGTTGCAGCGTTCTACGTAACCGGCGGCACCCACCAGGTTGGCCCGCTGGAAAGCGGTCACGATTTGTTCGCCCTGCTCAACTGTGCGAGCCAGGGGCTTTTCGATGAGAGCCGGGACACCCGCGGCGGCCAGCTGCAGCGCCACTTCCAGGTGATAGGCCGTGGGCACCGCCACGACAGCGGCCTCTACACCGGCCTCAATCAAGGCTGACACATCGGGAAGAACCTCTAACTCCCCCGCTACACCGAACTTGTCACCAGCCGGATCCGCTACGGCTACCAGGGTTTCGCCGGGGGTTTCGCGGACGTTGCGGACATGGTGGCGACCCATGCTACCAATACCGATTACACCAACACGTATTTCTTTCATGACTTTCCTATCTGCTTTGAGTTCCGGCTAAAACGGTCCCCCGGACCGTTTCTAAACGCCTCCACACCACCACGCGGCGCCCCCATGCTAACGCACCGGCGCCACGCTGGAATCTAGGCACCGGCTTTGGCCAGGGCGTTAACGGCAGTCACGATGCGTTCCAGGTCTTCCTGATCCAAGGAGGGATGCACCGGCAGAGACACGACTTCGCGTGCGGACGCTTCGGTCTGGGGCAGGTCCAAGCCCGGCGCAAAGTGGCACAGGGACGGTAGCCGGTGATTGGGAATCGGGTAGTACACGCCCGAACCAATCTGGTATTCTTCGCGCAACGCCTGAACAAACCCATCACGGTCGGCCGTGACCCGAATCGTGTATTGGTGGAACACGTGAGAGGCTTGCGGAGCAATAGCCGGGACGGCGACTCCCCGCAGGTTCGCGCTCAGGAAAGCGGCATTTTCCTGGCGTTTCGCGGTCCAGCCCGCGACCTTTTTCAGCTGTTCACGCCCGATTGCGGCGTGAATGTTCGTCATGCGCAGGTTAAAGCCGATGACTTCGTTCTGGTACTGCTTTTCCATGCCCTGATTGCGGTACAGGCGGCATTTGCGGGCGTGCTCAGGAGTTTCAGAGGTAATCATGCCACCCTCGCCGGAGGTCATGTTCTTGGTTGGGTACAGCGAGAAAGCCCCAAACGTCCCAAATGTCCCGACCTGCTGACCGTCCCAAGTCGCCCCGTGAGCCTGGCAGGCATCCTCAAAAATCATCAGGTCGTGTTCGCGCGCAATCCGACCCAGCTCGGTCATATTCGCCGGGTGTCCATAGAGGTGCACCGGCAAAATCGCCTTGGTGTTCGGCGTAATCGCCGCCTCAACCGCAGCGGGATCGAGGCAGAAATGTTCCGCCTCAATGTCAGCAAACACCGGCCTTGCCCCGGTTAGCGCCACCGAATTCGCCGTGGCGGCAAACGTAAAGGAAGGCACGATGACTTCGTCGCCCGCCCCGATTCCCGCCGCCAGCAGCCCGCACAGCAGGGCGGAAGTTCCGGCGTTAACCGCCACGGTTTCCCTCCCCGCCCCCAGCTGGGCGCCGAATTCCTGCTCGAACTCGGCCACTACGCTGCCCTGAGCCAACATTCCGGTGCGCAGGACCGCATCCACTGCTTCGCGTTCTTCCGCGCCGATAATCGGCTTGGCTGCGGGGATGAATTCTTTACTCATATTGTCTCCTTGCTTGTGTTTCTAAGCCGTACTTAGGCTTGGTCAAAAGTCAGTTTTCCATCAGTTTCGGTATAGGTCTGTTCAGTGACGGGGCACCGCCAACACCCAGCTTTGCCCTCCACCACTTCGAGGCGCACTCCAGCGCGTCCCACCCAGCCAATCTGGCGGGCGGGAACGCCAACCACTAGGGCATAATCGGGAACGTCACGGCTGACCACCGCGCCGGAACCGACTGTGGCCCACCGCCCCACGGTGACCGGAGCAATGCACACTGCCCGAGCCCCGATAGCGCAACCGTGGCGCAACGTCACCCCCACTGCTTCCCAATCAGTTGCGGATTTCAAGGTACCGTCCGGGTTAATGGCCCGCGGCCACTGGTCATTGGTCAAGACTGCGGCCGGCCCGACAAACACGCCATCTTCCAGCACCGCCGGTTCATAAACCAAAGCATAGTTTTGAATCTTGCAATTCGCGCCGACTTTCACGCCGGCATCGATGTAGGCTCCGCGTCCCACGATGCAGTTTTCCCCCAACACCGCGTCCTCGCGAACCTGGGCGTAATCCCAAATCGAACAACCGGCACCGATTGCAGCCGACTGGGCAATTTGGGCGGTTTCAACGATACGACCCATAGCTTCCTTTCTTGACCAAATGAAACTCCTCCATCTTATCCCAACGGGGCCTGGCGAAACCTGGTGGAAAGCGGGCGAACCAAACAATATCCGGGTTTAATGATCGAAATCCGCGATTAAATCGGGGTTGCTGGTCTATATAGCCACCTACCCCGATTTAATCGCGAATTAGAATCGCTCAGCAACGGAGACCCCGATGTCGAGGACTCCAACTCCGCAAATCATCCCGGGCACAAAAAAACGGGGGCTCGGGAATCGTCCCGAGCCCCCGCAGTTCAAGCCCTATTTGGTACGTGCTGTCGGGGCAGCCGAAATGGATTGCAGGGTTACAAAGACCTGGTTAATTTGCTCCTGTGACACCGCGCCGGGTCCGCCCAGGGCCGTGGCCGTGTGTGCTTGGAGACGCACAATCTCAGCGGCGATGCTCCCGTTCAAGGAGTTTCCTAGGGCGTTGGGCAACAGCAGAATCGGCCCGTCACTGAGCACCCCGCCAGCTACCGCGTCAACCGGGTTCTTTCCAGAAGCCAGGTAGACCTGCGCGGAGCCTTTCGGGAACTGGTATTTGCTGGTTTCACGAGCCGTCTCGTAGCGGTCGGCGCCAAAGACACGCTCGGAGGCGCGCCCGGCAGAGGCTTGGGACAAAATCCGATTCGAGACCGCGCCCAGCCCGCCCAAAGCCACGACTTTGGCCGGGTTTATAGCCGCAATCGTTTGGGTCACAACCGCGGGCAGCTTGCCTTTAGTGGGGACCAAGATGACCGGTCCGGCCGTCAGCGAACCGGCCGCCAACGCGTCTATGCCTTGTGACATTTCCGCCAGGAATACGGCACTGGCCGGCCGGGTTTCCGCAGCGTGACAGGCAATGAGGGCAGAAGTCTCCACCCGGTCGCGGCCTCCGATACGCTCGGTAGCCACCCCCGCCGCCACAGTGTTCAATACCGCGTTGCTCACTGCTCCGGGACCGCCCAAAGCGACCACCTTGGTAGCTTTCGCTTCCCGCACGTAGTTCGCGACCGCCGCTTGGGCATCTCGTTTGTCCAGCACCAGCACAATCGGGCCACCCGTGAGCGACCCACCGGCCAGCGCATCAGCGGTATTCACCCCGTTGGCCACGTAAACCGTACCCGAACCCTGCGGGAAAGTGTGCCGGGCAATCTCAATAGAAGTGCCCACGCGGTCTGCGCCCGCCAAAGCTATCGGGGTGCCGGCATTAATCTGTTTTTGCTGGAGCAGAGTGTAATCGGGTACCTTAATCGGTTCGTCCGGTTGGGAAACGTATTCCGCAACCATCTGGCGCAGCGTCGGCAGGAATTCGTAAAAGGCGTTGCCGGGGCAGGCGGTGGCACCAACGTCACGGTGTCCCGAGATGACCGGCACAGTTATGGTTCCTTTGCCTTTGTGGATTGTGGTCTGAAGTTCCAAGGGATCCAGGCCGGTGGGCTTAAGTTTGTAGGCAATAACGCGAGACACCGTGTCTACCGCCGCGTCCGAGGGGCGGAAATCAGTGTAATTGCCCAGCACGTAAATCCCGAAAGTCCAGGCGTTCACGCCCGAAGCATGGGCGGGGATGGGTGGTCAGGACGTTGACCTTTTTGCCGCCCTCGATAAGTGCTTTGACAAGGGCCTCCAGACGAAACGAAGCGGCTGCCGGCTCAGGAGCAAAAATCCGGGAAACCAGTGTCACGTCGGGCTTAGGTTTTTTCGACACGCGTTCATTATTTCACGACTTGGAAAGGGACGGAACGTTTGGGAAGACCGTGGGCGACAAGCAATTTCTCATGGAAATCCGGCGAAAAACCGTAATAGTTCAAGGCATAGCGACACGCTGGCAACACCTCGTGAATGACAATGGGCTCGCTTTGACCGGGATGCGCTGCCTCCACCTGGGCAACCAGGGCATTCCAGGCGGGAATGTTTTGGGACACGGCCACGTGGGTGCGCCACATCTCGCGCCCAGCCAAACCCGCCCCGGCGACCAAAACGAGCACCAGCACGGAAGCTCCCGCTTTTGCCAAAAATCCCGCACCTCGCAGACCCGAATCCCCGGCCGCATCAATCAACGCAGCCAGCATGACCACCAAGACGAACACCTGGAAGGCCGCAAAAAAGAACATCGGGCGACCCGAACCGATTCCGGTGGCGGCGCCGATACCCCAGGCGAACATGGGCAAAACTGCCGCCAAACCAGCCAAATGCCAGGCCGGCACACCCGCCAGCAAAACTACACAAATCAGGAACGCCACCCCGGCAAAGCCAAGCAGCAGTTCTGCCAGGTGGGTTGATTTTGAAGTCGCCAGCGTCAGTGCCGCGCCGGTGTCCTCACCGACCGACTTAAGACCCAGAATAAACCGCCGCGACAAATACATGCCGGGTACCAGGCAACCTAGGTTGATTATCACCACAGCCCAGTAAACCACGCGAATCTTTCGCGACGCCGCCGCGCTGCGCCACAGCAACACCCCCGCCAAGACTAAGAACACAGTGTTCCCGGCGTTCAAAACCAATTCCAGGCTGCGCATGGACGCGCTAACTTCTCCCACGGAAGTCACGGCCCCGACAAGCAAACGCTGTAAGCTAGGCAATTCTTGCTTGTAATCACCCTCGCTCATGATCTCACGGCGCGCCCACATCCCTGGCAACGCAAACCTGCCCACGGAAAGCAACCCCAAAAGACTATTGAAGGTCCAAAAACGTGCCGACCAAGCCGCACGACCCACCGCGGACGGCATCACCACGGTAACTCCGAAAGTGACCAAGGCCAGGCCCTCGTGGAACAACACCACCAAGACCAAAAGCGGGATAAACCAGGCCAAATCCTTCCACTGTAAACCCCGGCGCAGGGCCCGCAAATACAAAGCCAGCAACACCGCCAACAAGGCCATACCGCCCAGGTAACCGACGGCGGCGGACATAAAAAGGTAGGTTGAACCGACCATCCCGGGCGCCACGACTTCAACCACAAAAGGCAGCATTGTAGCGAAGATCGCGAAGGCCGGCACGAACCAGCGCGAGCGCATCGGCCAGCGCAGTTCCCCCATCAGCTCAAGCCCCAAGAAGAACAAGCCGACCGAGAACGCCACGGAAATCATAGCCATAATGACGCCGAGCGGCGGGCCGGACTGGAAGATGAGCTCGCCGAAAATATCCGCAATACGACCGTTACGTTCCCCAAGATCAAAGGGGATTTTAGCCAGCCAAGCCCCGATGTCAAAGTTGTGGTTGGCATCCCAGGAACGCGCCACAAATAACAGGTCGTCCTTCATCCAAATCGGGTTGCGCCAAATCCACAACCACCAGGCAAAATCGGCCAGGAACACGGTCGCAATGACGGCTTGTTTTACCGGGGAAAGCCCCGCCCAGATGCCGGTTTTGCCCGCTGCGGATGCGTCAGCTGCGGGCTTCTTAAGGGACTGATCTTGACTCACGGTCGACTTTCCGTCAGAAATGACTTTCGGGGAACAAGGGTAATGGTATCGAAAAAATCGGTTTTGGCTATACTTGGGACGTGTCCAAACTCTTCTCGCTTGTCACCCCGGCCCACAACGAAGGCGCGAACCTTGAGCTGCTGCATGCCGAGGTCAGCAAGGCTTTCGAGGGCTTAAATTGGGAGCTCATCATCGTCAATGACGGTTCCACTGATGACACTTTCGCGGTTGCAAAGGGACTGACCCAAGCCAATCGGCGGGTGCGGCTGTTGTCATTTTCGCGCAATTTCGGCAAGGAACCCGCGTTGTTGGCGGGTCTGAAAGCAGCCGCCGGCGACGCAGTCATCATCCTGGATTCGGACTTGCAACATCCCCCTGCCGTTGCCCGCCAGCTTGCCGAAAAGCACGAAGAGACCGGTGCGGATCAGGTTATCGCCCGACGCAACCGCAAAGGGGATGGGATTATTCGCACCGGGTTAAGTCGCCTGTTTTACCGTTTTATCAACCACCTGGCCACGGTGCGCCTGACCGACGGGGAGGGCGATTTCCGCTTGTTGTCCCGCGCTGCCGTGGATTCGCTGCTGGCCCTGCCGGAGCACAATCGCTTTTCCAAGGGACTGTATTCCTGGATTGGCTACCCCAGAGAAACCATCACTTACGAAAACGCCCCGCGTGCACACGGGAAAACCAGCTGGTCCATGCACGGGCTGTTCAGTTATGCGTTGAGCGGTGTTATCGGGTTTTCCGCCAAACCTCTGCGCGTAGTGACCTGGTTGGGAATGGTTGGCATCTTGTTTGCCTTCGCCTATGTCATTTGGCTGATTGTGCGCTGGGCCATGTACGGTGTCGAGGTTGACGGGTACCTGACCACTATCGGAGTCATTGTGTTTATCGGCTCAATCCTGATGGTTTCTCTTGGCGTCATTGGTGAATACATTGCCCGCATCTTTGAGGAAGTGAAAAACCGTCCGGATTACATCATTGCCCACGACATCCAGCAAGAAACCGGGGATTAACTATCCCTGCAAACGCCACGAATCACTGGGCGCGAAAAACGCTTTCCGGGGGAAGATCAAAAGCAGGTCGAATAAGCACGTCTTGATGGTCCACGAAAGGATTCCAATACCCCAAGTTTGAGCGCCTTTCACGCGGATAATCAATCATTGACGCATGGCGATAAACTGCCTCAAAGGTAGGGGCGTAACGTTGATTGTGTTCAACCAAAAGCACGTTAGTGGCAAAACAAGCAGCCACGCCAATCACGATGACAGCCCCGCTCAAGGTAACTTTCCCCCACCGAACAAACCCCGCCAATCCAAGGATTTGCACCAACAAAACCAGGCACACAAGAAGCGCACTGAGCGTGAATGATGAAAATGTCCGGGCGACCACCTGACCGGCGAGTACCGGCAGGATGCATCCAGCCAGACCGAAGCACATAATCCACAACGGAGCCATCCCGATGGCGCGGCGCGTCAGAAAAAGCAACACTGCCAGCAGGACAATCGTTACCGCCACGGTGCCAAGGAAAAGCAGGGTTGGGGTCATACCGGCAACTTTGGAGGTGAGTAAAACATTGAAGGAAAGTTCGTGACTGGCACAGTATTCCCCAATCGCCTTAACCCGCAGCTTTGCTTGCAGGATCAACAAAGCATCGCCAGCCAGTACCCCAAAAGCCACCCCAATAACAAGCAGCGGATGTAGACCCGGCGATACCGTTATAGCCCCTGCGGATTCGCGATTTTTCCAAAGCACCAGCACGGCTACCAACACCGCGATAACCCCGGCCAAGAGCGGCAAGGAAACCGCATATTGAGCCACCGCATTCGCGGTTTGTCCAAGGAAATGGCGCAAAAATGGCTCATCCACGGCAACCGCCTTGGAAAGGCGACGCCAGTGTCCCGGCCCGACCAAAGAAAGCCCTCCCCCAATGAACGCCGCCACAGCGTAAGCACGTGCCGACACCGGAAAACCACAACGCGAAAAGAAAGACCCTACAAGGAACACTATTGAAACAACCAACATTGCCGTGCCGAAAGTTTCAAGGTGTAGCGCACAGACCACAATCAGGAACAGGTCAAGAAGGCGACGCCATCGAGAAACTTGCCCACCAAAACGCAACAGGGAGGCCAGTGGCAAGGCCAGCAAGACAAGCTCCCAAAGATAGGTAACGTGAGCGGCAGGCCAAAAGACAAAACTGCCGATTTGTTCCTTGTTTACCAAGTTCAAAGAGGAAAGGGCGGTAAAGCTGAAAAGAATCAGCACCGGGGCGGGAAGGCGGCGCGCGGCCGGAAATGCCTTCACGATGAAGGCCAAAGCCAGGGTTTCCAAAGCCGACATCGCCGCCATTGTCACGGGCCAAAATCCCCAGCCGGCCATAACCACTCGGTTCAACACATCGGCGGTGCGGCCGTTACGATCAAAGTAGTCATCGACAAATCCCGCCGGGATTTCCCTGAAATCGGTTTGCCCAACCGGATGGGATCCAAAATCGGAAGCAAAACGCAAATCATCCGGGTTGGGAAACACCCAACGCCAGTTAAGCCACCACAGCAACCCCACGAAAAGGAACGAACCGCTCCACCGCAGGACTTTCCCCCAGCTGAGCCGCCACACTGTCGTTTCTGACGATGCCGCCGGCGTTGTCGGCACGGCCGGTGGAATTTCCTCCATGTCAGCCCAGGGTTGTAATAAACGCTTGGTGGATGATGTTCATCGAGACAGCACCCTCACCGCCCAAGGCACTGACTTGCGTCGCACCCAGGCGATTGATTTCGCGACTCACCGTTGCATCTAAGCTTGGCGAAGTTGGATTGGGAACCAGCAGTACCGGCCCATCCGTCAAAGCACCGCCCGCCACAGCATCCACAGGATTGACTGCGGAAGCGAGATAAACATGGTTGGCCCCTTTCGGGAAGCGGTATTGGCTGATTTTCATGGAGGTCTCGATGCGGTTATCCCCGGCAATGCGGGAATTCGGAATCGAACCGGCAACTTGGGACAGGACACTTTCACTGACTGCACCGGTACCACCCAAAGCAACAATCTCGCGGGGTGCCATGGCGCGAATACCGTCAATCACGTCCTGGCCGACGTATCCTTCGGTCGGCACCAGCACAATCGGCCCGTCGATCAAAGATCCCGCAGACAGCGCATCAATGCCCCGGCTGGCTTCAGCCAGGTAAACCCGCGTCATGCCCGGGTTCGCAGCCTTAACTCGCTGCGCCACCTGTAAAGAAGTCTCGATGCGGTTGTCCCCCGCCACACGTGAGGTGCGAAGGCCCCCGGCCACACCCTCCAGGGTTTCATCACTGACGGCACCAGTTCCACCCAGAGCAATGACTCGCTCGGCACCCATAGATTTGATGATGGCTCGAACGTTGTTTATTGTCCCCTCATCAGGCCGGACCAAAATGACCGGCCCGTCGGTCAACACGCCACCCGCCAAAGCATCGGCGATATTGTCGGCACGCGCCACATAAATCGTCTTGCTGCCTTTAGGGAAGGCAAATTTGGCAATCTGTACCGAGGTTCCGACCCGGTCAAGACCGGCAAGTCGCAAAGGCACTCCTGCTTCCTGTTGGGCGGCTTCCACGTTGACATATTTCGGCACTCTGATGGGGTTACCTGGCTCAGAAACGTATTGCGCCACCATTTGCCGCAGCGTCGGCAAGAATGCATAAAAGGCGTTGCCCGGGCAGGCGGTAGCGCCAACGTCACGGTGCCCGGAGACGACCGGAGCCATAAAATCGTGTCCGTCTTTACGAATGTTGGTTTGCAGGCTCAACGGGTCCAAGCCGGTGGGCCGCAGCTTGTAAGCTACGACGCGCGCAACCGTGTCTACGGCCGCGTCGGATGGCCGGAAGTCCATGTAATTACCCAGCACGGAAATCCCGAAGGTCGTGCTGTTTACGCCATAGGCGTGCCCGCCGACGATGTTGGAGGACCAGAAGTTGCCGGCGCGGCCCTGCCAGGCTCGCCCAAAGTTATCCACCAGCACGTTGTAGCCGATGTCACCCCACTTCAAACTGATGGCGTGGTAGCGATAGATGGAACGCAGGATGGCCGGGACGTCTCCGGGGGAATAGTTGTTTCCCGTGGCGGTGTGGTGCACTACTGCTCCCCGGACCGCGCCCGCCCGGAGCCTCCACCCCATCCAAGACTCGTCCGCTCCCCAGTCAGCCCGGGAATAAACCGTGGCAGGTTGTCCCGTCGCCGGGACGTTGGTCCAAGCATTTTGGGCCGGGTCGGGGGGAATAACCTGTTTACCGGCGTCACTAGTGTTGTTGTCGGGCTTTTCTTTACCCCCGTCCGGGCCGGTGGCGATGCTGGGCTTCACCCCGGCGGACACATATACTTGCGTGTCACCTGTTTCTACGGTGGCAAAAGCGCGGTCCTCGGCCTGGGTTTGGGAATCAATCACCTCTACGGTCGGCTGCAGTTTCGTCCCTTGCGGGATTACCACAGCGATTTGCGCTGCCGCTACGTTGGTCAAAATCCACGGCTCGGTAGCGTTGAGTGTGGCGTCTTTACTGGACTCAAATTCTTCACCGATGGTTTGCCACTCGCTCCAGGTTCCGCCTTGTAGGTAACGCCCCAATACCACCAGGGGCTGCGGACCGCGAGCTGACCACCGTGCCGCTATCAACGCCACGGGTGCTTGCACTGTCACGGTGGAGACGAGCTTGTTCGTCTGGCCTAGCTCAACCGCGGCTGCGGATCGTGATTCTCGAAGTATTCCTCGGCTGTCGAGCAAGGCCACCTCGCCTTGCCGGTAGGCTTGAAATGCTGCCGTTTTCTGGTTCAGTTCAGCGTTGCCCAGACCGTCCAGAGCCGGCTGGCTCACAAAATCAGAACTGAAGTTATCGGCGATACCGCTGTCCCCCTCTGCTGCTGAAGCTACCGCCGCCGGGCTAGCCAACAGACTAAAAGCCAATAAAGTCCCCATTATGACGCGCTTACGCATAAGTTCCTCCCATCAGTGCCAGAATCTAGCATTCCTGATTTATTCATCTCTGTCCAGATGTATTTGCTCAAAACTTCAGAATTATCTTGCGTTTTGATGCGCTTTGATGCTGAATTTTCACACCAGTAACAATGGTAACACAACTGGGGCAGCCTCCCCCGGATTTCCTGCTCCAAAAATCCGCTTTCACTGATTTCGCTCTCAAATGACACAATATAAAGGTGCGTGAAAATGGGAAGGACACCAACCAAGCTGTGCCGCAGACACCGCAGCATCGAACTGCAGCTCAAGAAGTTGCTCTAGTTGTACCTATTTACAACGAAGGTCCGGTAATTGCCAAGGTGCTCAACGAGGCGAAAACCATTTTCCCTCACATTATCTGCGTAGACGATGGTTCCGTCGATGATTCCGCTGCTTTAGCTCGTGCCGCCGGCGCCACTGTCCTGACCCACGCTATCAACTTGGGACAAGGTGCCGCCCTACAGACCGGAATCACCTACTACTTGCAAGCCACCGACCTTCCCTATGTCGCGACTTTCGACGCCGACGGCCAGCACCAAACCGATGACGTCGTTTCTATGTGGAAACGCGCCAAAACAGACGAACTCGACATCATTTTTGGTTCCCGGTTTTTGTCCGAAAGGCAAGAGATGGGCGCCGCCAAGCGTATCGTGCTGAAAACCGCCGCCTGGGCCACCGCTCGCACGACCCACATGGAGCTTACCGACGCTCACAACGGACTGCGACTGCTGTCGCGCCGGGCGGCGGGCAAGTTGAATCTAAAGCAAAACCGTATGGCCCACGCTTCGGAAATCGTGGCGCAGCTGGGCAAAAGCGGTCTGCCCTGGGCGGAAATGCCGGTCCATATCCGCTACACAGACTATTCCAAAGCCAAGGGTCAATCCCTGTGGAACTCGATAAACATCGTCATGGATTTAGTTATGGGGGTGCGTTGACGTGGACGTTTTCACAAGTGTGGCCGGGCTAGTTCCCGCTTTGGCCCCGACACTGCTGGCTTGGGCCGCGGCCGGCCAATGGGGTATCAAGATTGTCCTGTTAGCTGTGGTCGCGGTGGGGCTGGTTTATGTGTCTCGTCTGCAAGGGGCTCGCGACCTGGCATTGCGGCGTATTCTGGCGCTACTGTTCGCGGTTTTGGCAGCCGTGGCAATCATCTATCCGCCGGTTATTTCCGCGGTCGCGGCGTTCCTCGGCGTGGGGCGCGGCACTGATTTGCTGCTGTATCTGCTGGTTATTGTGGTGTTGGCGACCTGGCTGGTGCAGTGGCGTTACAACATCGCGGTCCAGGCGCGCTTGACCGAACTGACCCGGGCTCTGGCCTTGGCAGAAGCGCGGCTCACCAACCCTAACGACGAGCCAAAACCCGATACCGCAGCCGCAGACCACAGCTAATCAATTTCAGCAACGGCGAGAAATACGGACGGTCTGCATAGAGCCGGTCTAAGAAAATCCGCGCTGAATCGTGGTGAGCTCGCAAGACCCGCAGATTGCGTTTCTGACCCACCCCCAGCGTCTTGTTACCGGTCGTAGCTCCCTGCTCGTGTACCGCCACAGCACTGCCCACGAATAGCGCCCCACGTCCCAGGAAACGCTGAGCCCGCCAAGCCAAGTCCATATCTTCAAAGTACATAAAATAAGCCGGGTCAAAACCGCCCAACTGCTCCCAATCCCGGCGGCGAATCAAGATGCATGCCCCGCTGACCCAGTCCACCTCAGCTGAGCCAGTCCCCCGCCAAGATGACCCCCAGTACCGACGGGTCCACGGGTTTCCCGGCCACACTCGACCCAGTAGGGCGTGGCCTATCCCTATGGAAATATAGGGAAAAGACCGGCCGGTCGGGTAACGCGTGCCGGTTTCGTCCACTAGGGCGGGACCGATGAGGGCCGCCGTGGGATGGGCTTCGGCGGCGGTAATCAGGGTGTCTAAAGCGCCGGGGGTCAGGCGCAAATCCGGGTTAGCAAACACCAGCCACGGCTCACTACCCCCAAAATCGGAACCAAAATTATTACCCGCTCCGAATCCCGGATTGCCCGGTAAAGACCGGTATTCCGCCCCGAATTCTTGGCAGGCTGCTACCACCGCGGTATCACAGTTCTCTGAGTTGTCCACCACCACAGTGTGAATTACCTGATGGGAGGCTTCGGAAAGGCTCTGTAACAGGCCGCGAATCCCCTCCCCGCAGTGGTAAGCGACCGTCACCACACGGATAGCCGGGTCGCTGTCACCAGATGCCGGGATCGGACTGGTGGGGATGGCGGACACACTCGACACGAACTTTCCCTCCCTGGCGCAAAAATCTAGCAAAATCATCGGTTCCGGCACAGCCGTGCCAGGAAATACCCGACGCTTAAGTCTACAATGGCTGGGTGTCATCAAAGCACCACCCTATTGCCTCGCACGCCGCCGCTCTGACGCGCCCGCGGCGAGGGTTGCGCATTTTGAGTCTCGTCGGAGTGTTCTTGGCGATTTTTAGCCTGAGCTTCGCAGGTCTGGTAAACGCCGACATTTCCTCGTGGACTAAGAAAGTGAACCTAAACGCTTTCCTGGACGACAATCGCAAAGAGAAAAAGCTCCCGGAAGACAGCTTCGCAAACCGTGACTTGAACGTGCTGGTCATCGGTTCGGACTACCGGACACAGAAGGAGTATGACGAGACCGGTCAACGGATTACCGGGATGCGCTCGGACACGACTATGGTGGCGCATATTAGCGCGGATCGCACCCGAGTGGAAGTCATGTCTATTCCGCGTGACCTGATGGTGAAGCGCCCGGCTTGTCTGCGCGCTGACGGGAAAACCGAACCCGCCAGTTCGGGTTACGTCCAGTTCAACTCCGTTTTTGCCCTGCTGGGGCAGGACGAGGACGTGGCCGCCGCCACGGCCTGCACCATGAAAACTGTCGAACAGCTGACCGGGATTTTCCTTGACGAATTTATGGTTGTGAACTTTGACGGCTTCCAAGATATGGTCGCGGCCCTGGGCGGAGTACCGATATGCCTGGAAGAAAAGATGAAAGACACCAAAGGCACCATTGACCTCCCCGCCGGGTGCCAAACGCTGAACCCCCAACAGGCGCTCGGTTTTGCCCGTGCTCGCTACGGGGTGGGCGACGGGTCAGACATTTCCCGGATTGGCCGCCAGCAGCAGCTAATTGGCGCCATGATGAAAGAAGCCAAGAGCCGTAATCTGTTGACCGACCTGCCGTCCCTTTACGCTTTCCTGCGAGCCGGGATGCGTTCTCTGACCACCTCCGAAACTTTCGGAAACGCCAAGAATCTGGGCGGATTGGCGCTGTCCCTTTCAAAAGTCAAGCCCAGCAACATTCGCTTTTACACCCTGCCTTTCGGGGAATACGCTTTCGACCGGGCGCGCGTGGCGGTGGCTGACAATGCCACGGATATGTTTGATGCCTTGCGGATGGACAAGCGGGTTCCCTCCATTTTCCCTTACCAGGACATGAACGGGAACCTCCACGAGCCCAGCGAGCAGTCTCCGGCGTCCTCCAACTCTCCTAATTCCGCCAGTTCCGGCGGGTCTGTCCCTTCACAAGGGAATAGCACAGGTCGTACCGGAGGGTCGCCTTCTCGGGGGACGAGTGGGACGAGCGGGGGCAATTCTGTTCACTCCGGGCAAACCGCGGGAGGCTCGGCGAACAGCAACCCTGCCGGTAACAACGCTGGCAACATTGACGCCCCGGCACATAACTCAGGCACTGCGGACAATCCGAACTCGGCCGGTACGGGCGAAACAGGAGGAGACTCTGCCAATAACGGCCCATCTGGGGAAACATCCGGAGGCAGCGGCACGTGGCAGGATCCCCAGCAATGACTTTACCGCCGTCCTTTCCGCCAGGTAGTTCCCGACCCAGCTCTGCCCCGGAAGACCCTCAAAAAAATCCACAGCAGGCTAGCCAGGTGACTTACCCGGCTTTTCCAGGCAGCTCAAGCGCGGCGGGCCGGCCGGATTTACGCACTGCCGTGGTGGTGGGCGGCTCTACCACGCCATCGACGCAGCGCCAGGGCTTGAGCTACGCGGACTTGGCGCTGCCAGCCGCTTATGCCCCCGGTTCGGCCGCGAGCCACCGCCCCGGCACATCCAGCACACCTAGCACACCCCCGGCGAAACCGGCCAGTCCAAGGCCCGCACCCGGCCTCGTGACCAGTCCGAAGTCACCCCCGCCCGCCGGTCGGCCCCGCTCCGGCGTCGCCACCCGCAGCTGGCCAAAACGCATCCTCATCACCATCTTGACCCTGCTCTTGGCACTGGTTTTGGCCATCGTGTTTTGGGGGCTGTTCCTGAACAATCGGGTCAATACGAATATCGGTCGCGCTGATGCCTTGAGCGGTGCGGCCGACACTCCCGGCACGACCTGGCTCATCGCCGGTTCGGACTCCCGCGAGGGCACTGCCGAGGCGAACAGCGGGGTGCAGGGCCAGCGTTCCGACACAATTCTTTTGCTGCATCAAGCCACCAACGGAACTGCCATACTGGTTTCTCTGCCGCGCGACACCTATGTCGAAATTCCAGGTCATGGCCACAATAAGCTCAACGCTGCGTTTTCTGAGGGCGGTCCGGCGCTGTTGGTTTCCACCGTCGAGGGCTTGACTGGACTGACCATTGACCATTATGTGCAAATCGGTTTCAACGGGGTCTCCCAGGTCGTCGACGGGGTCGGCGGAATCAACCTGTGCTGGGACCAGACTTTTTCGGACCGAATGTCCGGGCTCAGTTGGCAAGCCGGCTGCCACGATGTGGACGGGCCGACCGCCCTGCTGTTTGCGCGGATGCGCTACTCCGACCCACTGGGCGACATCGGACGCACCCAACGCCAACGCCTAGTCATCAGCTCCACTCTAAAGAAAGCGCTGAGCCCGGAAGTATTGATTAATCCCGCCCGACAAGTGGCGCTGGCAGACGCTGGCGCGGCGGCTCTGACAGTTGACCGGTCCGCCCAAACCATTGACATTGCTCGACTCGCGCTGGCACTGCGGAAGGCTGGAGACGCCGGTCTGCAGGGGGTGCCGCCCATCGCATCTCTCGGCTACAACCCTGGCGGCGGCGTGGGCTCGACGGTGAAACTGGACGAGAACCGCACCCCCGCTTTCTGGGAAGGGCTGCGTAACGGGACCCTCACCCCTGCCGACCTGACCCCGCAGTTCTAGGCCAGTTGTCTCAACCCCGCGGGTATCGCTCGTTTGGATAGCGAGCCGGGCGGGGTCTCGCTCGTTTGAATAGCTAGCTGGGCGGGGCCTCGCTTATTTGGAGAGCCAGCCCGGCGGGGTGTCGCTCGCGGAGGTCTCGCGCGACTTGGGGGGTCACAGACCCCCCTCGGAAAATGCTTGCAGAGCATAGCATTTTCCTCACCCCCTAGCGTCGCCTGCGAGTACCTCCGCCTTCGCTCTCCCCGCCCAAAATCACGACCCTCTATCCACACCCGAATCCCAGCTAACACTCGGACAAACCCCTGCCCAAACCACAACCCTTGTGACGCCCAGCCAAATCACGGCTCGAGCGGTACCCGACCGAACGCGAGGACGAATGGCGCAATCGCCGCACCGGGCTGCAAACCAGCGGGGTAGAATGACGTTATGAGCGAAGCTGAGAATACGCCCCTGGTGGGCTTGGTTATGGGTTCGGATTCCGATTGGGCGACGATGTCGGCCGCCGCGGAGGTGCTGCGCGACTTTGGGATTCCTTTCGAGGCTCGGGTCGTGTCCGCCCACCGGATGCCTATCGATATGCTGGAGTACGGGACTTCGGCGGAAAAGCGCGGTTTACGGGTGATTATTGCCGGCGCGGGCGGAGCGGCGCACCTGCCGGGGATGCTGGCGGCAGCTACTGTCCTGCCGGTCATCGGGGTGCCGGTTCCGTTGAAACACTTGGAGGGCATGGATTCCCTGCTGTCCATCGTGCAAATGCCCTCCGGCGTGCCGGTCGCCACCGTTTCTATCGGCAACGCCAAGAACGCCGGCTTGCTGGCCGCCCGCATCTTGGGCGCCGGTGAGGGACCAAAGGCGGAACAGATGCGCGAACAGATGTTGAAATATCAAGCCCTGCTGCGCCAAGTAGCCATCGACAAAGGCGAAGCTTTGAAAAACGTGATGGACACGGAGGAGAACTGAGTTGACCACCTATCATCCGCCCGTGGTGGCGTGTATCGGCGCTGGTCAACTGGCCCGAATGCTGGCTACCGAAGCCGGTGAACTGGGCTTTCGCTTGCGAATTTTAGCTGACTCCCCCTCGGATCCGGCCGCGTTCGTGTGCCCGGAAACCGTGGTGGGCTCTCCTGACGACCCCGAAGCGTTGCGCGAGCTGCTGGACGGGGCGGACGTGGTGACTTTTGAACACGAGTTGATTCCAGACACCGTTTTCGACACCGCCGCCGCGACCGGTGTTCCCGCCCGCCCCTCCCAATCCGCATTGCTCTATGCCAAAGACAAACTGGCGATGCGCCAACGATTGGGGGAACTGGGACTGCCCATGCCTGCTTGGGCCAATGGGGCGGACTTGGATGCGGTCAAGGACGTGGGTCGGCGCTGCGGCTGGCCGCTGGTGGCGAAAATCAGCCACGGCGGATATGACGGCCGCGGGGTGCGGCTGGTATCGAGTTTGGACGAGTTCAAGACCTGGCGAGAGGGCTTAGACGAGGGTATCGAGTGCCTGGTCGAGCAGCGCGTCCCGTTCAGCAGCGAGCTGGCTGTGATGGCGGCGCGGCGCCCCTCGGGGGAACTGCGCACCTATATCCCCATGCAAACCTGGCAGGAAGAGGGACAATGCGCGGCTGTTTTGGAGCCGGCGCCGATTCCTGAGGACATCAGGGACCAGGCCGAGGACTTGGCGCGTCAGATTGGGGTGGAACTCGACATTACCGGGGTGTATGCGGTCGAAATGTTCCTGGTAGTGACCCCTGCCGGGAACCATCGCCTCTATATCAACGAGCTGGCAATGCGCCCGCACAACTCTGGACACTGGACCCAAGACGGGTGCGTGACTTCCCAGTTCGAGCAGCATTTGCGGGCGGTATTGGACCTGCCGTTGGGTGATACGTCCCGTACTGCGCCCTACACTGCGATGGCTAATGTATTGGGCAGTAAGCTGGATGACCCCGGTGCTGCGGGAAGGCAAGTAATGGAACAGTATCCCGAAGCAAAGATTCACCTGTACCGCAAAGGCAACCGTCCCAAGCGCAAGCTCGGCCACGTCAACGTCTGCGGCACGGACCCCGATCTGGAGCTTTCTTCCGCCCGCGCGGCCGCCGACCTGCTGATGGGCAAGTAAGCGTCTCCCCGACCTTGTGACCCCAAAAAATTGTGGCGACCCGGAATACCGAGCCGCCACAATGAAACGCCCAACTAACGCAACGACAGGTGGCGAGACAGCGAGTTGTGGGCAAACCAGTAGCCGACAATCAACAGAGGGATTATGCTCAGCATTCCCAGTGGCAGGAATACGCCGGCCCCTTCGTTGGTCTGCGAGAAGATAGCGCCGAAAAGTAACTTTGTCTGGGTGGCTGCTGTCGAAGTCGTGATGTGCAAGGTCACCGGCACCAATAAAGTAAACAGAGCCAACACCGCTTCATAAACCACATAGATGAGGATTGCGCTGATGGTCACCGCTTTGTTGGTGGACAGGTAAGTGAAGCTGAATCGGTTAGCTAGGGCAGATAAGCACACCACCCACAGCACAAACTGTGCCGCCGCCAGCAGCAATACCACAATCATGGTGACGATGAGGTAGGCGGGAGCGCCTTGCAGGGCATGCCCGATAGCCTCCCAAGTCGCAGCTAATTTGTCGCCAAAACTCAGCCCGGGACCTGCCGCCCCTGACATCTGGGTAAAGATGACCCAGGCCAGCGCCAAGCAGCTCCAACAAGTGCTGAGTAGGACCGCGATAAACAGCCACAGAGACTTCGCACTCAGCACGGTTCCACCCGAGGCCGGCAGCGTATTCGTAAAGTAGCCGCGCTGGCCGTAGGTGGTCTGGTAGTAGTGTTTGGCTCCGCTGATGAACACGAGGAAAGGAATTATGATTGCCACTAGGGCGCCAATGGTGGTACCCGTGGTGGCCAGGAAACTTTGGTCAGTGAGGCTGAGCATCCCCGAGACAAACACCACCGCCAAGCCGACGACCAGATAGAGCAGCAGCTGCCAGCCCATTTCCTTGGCTTCATACTTGAATAACTTAGCAAACATGGGAGTATTCCTTCCTAAAGATTTGATCCAGGGACATGCCGTAGGCTTCCCGTAGTTCATCGGCTTCGCCCTGTTTGAACAGCTTGCCCGCGTGCAGGAATACGGCTTCGTCCAGCACCGGCTCAATGTCAGTGACCAAGTGGGTGGAAATGAACAGAGTCGCTTCGGGGTTCCAGCCTTTCACAATGGTGTCCAGCAGGGTTTGGCGTGCCGCCGGGTCCACTCCCGAAATCGGTTCGTCCAGCAGAAAGAGCCGGGCGGAGCGTGACATTACCAGCGCCAGCTGCAGTTTTTCACGCATCCCTTTGCTCATATGGTTGGTGGTTTGGCTACGTTGCAGCCCCAGGAACTCCACTAGTTCCGTGGCTTTTTTCGCGTCAAAGTCCGCGAAATAATCCGCGTGCCGCCCGATTGCCGCGTCAACGCTGATTGATTCGGGCAGCCAGGCGGCGTCGGGCAGGAAAGAGGTCATGGCTTTGGTTTTCGTCCCGACTTCCTGACCGTCTATCCGAACTTGCCCGCTGGTGGGTTCCAGTACGCCTGCCAGAATCTTTAGCAGCGTGGTTTTCCCCGAGCCGTTTTCGCCCAGCAAACCGATGATTTTCCCGGCACTCAAGTTGAGGGTGAGCTGGTCTAATGCCGGTTTCACTACTCCGTTTACCTTGATGCCCTGGTAGCGTTTGGTGAGGTTGGACACTTCCACTAAGGGTTGCATCTCAATCACGTCCTTTCCATTGACTATTCAACAGATCTTGGGCTTCGCTGAGGCTCAGTCCCAAAGTTTTCATGTCTGTTACGAAGTTGCGTACGGAGGTTTTCGCCAGCTCCTTGCCGAGTTCCCGGACGGTTCCGGCATCTTCAGTGACGAAACGTCCCAAGCCCCGGCGCGAGGCAACCAAGCCGGTGCGCTCCAGCTCGGTCAATGCCTTTTGCATGGTGTTGGGATTGACCCCGTACTCGGCGGATAAATCACGTACAGAGGGAATCTGGGAACCCCGCTCCCATGCTCCGCTGGTGATACGCCGTGAGAAGTCGTCAAGCAACTGGCGCCAAATGGGCGTTCCAGTATCGAAATCCATCAGCTTCTCCTTACCTAAACAAACGCGGTACCATGTTTGTGTACTACAACACTAATACACCGGCACACAGCTGTCAAGGGGAAACTTTTTCAGGGGTGAATAGGGGGGGATTCGGCTCAGCCCCATAGAGAAGGCCAGAAAATCCCCAGCTCGCCAGCCAGTTTTCGCAGCAAAGGCAGAGAAATCCCGATGACATTGTGCGGGTCGCCCTCGATACCGCTGATGAATGCCCCGCCCAGGCCGTCAATCGTAAATGAGCCGGCGACTTCCAGCGGTTCCCCGCTGGCCACGTAGGCGCGGGCCTCCGCCTCGCTGAAATCCGCAAAATGTACCACGGTGGACTCGGTGCGCCCCACTTCTGCAACGGCCTCGGCCACATCGCGGCGTAAACGCATCACCCAGTGCCCGGTGTGCAACACCCCGCAATCCCCCGACAGGGCGCACACCCGCGCGAGAGCCACCTCGGGATTGTGGGGTTTGCCCAACACTTCACCGTGAAACTCCAGCATGGAATCACAGCCCACCACCAACGTGTCCGCACCCGGTGAGAGCGACGTCTCGAGCTCTCCCGCTACCGCCCGCGCTTTTGCCTGCGCGAGAGCCAAAACCTGCTCGGCCGGACCGGCCGCACGCGAACGCAGCTCAGCCAGCAAAGCATCCTCGTCCACGTGAGAAACCCGCACCACCGGGCGCAGCCCCGCCCCTTGCAAGACTTTGCGCCGCGCCGGGGAGGCGGAAGCCAACACCACGCGCACCGCGGCCGCACCCAAATCAGAATCTGGTTTTTCCATGTCTCTAGCCTAATCGCGCGGGTTTGAATCGCGGCAACCCAGAAAACGGCCCAGTAGTTCCAGCAGTTCAGCCCAGGTTTGGCTGCCCGGCACTCGCAAGGACCCGTGGAAGGTCCCAGCATACATATGCGCCTCCACCGGCACCCCGCAATCAGCCAGGCGCAGCGCTAAACGCAGCCCTTCATCGCGCAGCGGGTCAATAGGGTTCACCACGATGAGACTGCGCGGCATTTTGCCCGCCACTGCCGGACTGTCCAGGATTTCCGTCAGTTTCGCACGCAGAGCCAGGCTTGGTGCCGCCAAATCCCAAGCCTCCCGATTAGCCTCGGCCGTCCAGACCGGGCCGGCGGCGTGGGTTTGCATAGAATCACTATCGCAGCGCGGATCTAAGCAGGGTTCAAACAGGATCATTCCCGCCACCTGACACTCCGCTGATTCCGCCAGCAGGTCCGCCACGGCATAATACGCCAGCCCGGCCCCGGCGGAATCGCCGAAAACATATACTTCCAGCCCTAACTCGCGACCCCAATCGAGGGCATAAAGCAGCGCCGCCCGGCAATCCTCCACCGCTCGGTCCACCGGAAATTCGGGCGCCAAACGATAATCCGCGGACAGGACTATGGCCCCCAAATACTCGGCCAGCTCAACATTGTGCACGTCATCAAACCGGGCTCTGCCAGCCACGTAGCCGCCGCCATGGAGGGTGAGCAAGATGGCTGAACAGTCCGCCCGACCTTTTGCCGCCGAGGACTGCGCAGCGGGTTGCGGGGTGAAACAACGCAGCTCCATAGGTTGGCCATCCCCGCCGGGGATTTCCCTCACCTCGAGGTTCACTCCGGTCGGGGTTTCTGTGGACATGCCTAACATTCGGTCCCCTTCGCTTCGCATATTTTGCAGGTCACAAGGTGTTTGTGGGGGCGTAGCGGCGATTGCTGGCGTCAGCTCGGGGCACAAGAAGGGTTGCATCGTTTTGCCTTTCAGGTCAGCCCGCGTAGCGGTGGAGCCATTCGTCTAAGCTGGCGTGGTATTGCTCCGGGGCACCGAGCCGCACGCCGTGTCCAGTTCCGGAAATAACCTCGGTTTGCACCAAAGGGTTACCCACCTGGGCGATAGCGGCCACACCCTCCAGACCAATCAACACCTCATCAGTGTCTGAGGTAACAACTTTAGTCGGTACGCGCAGCGCCGCGACTATTTCTGGCCAAGGTTCGTGGAAGCTGACGATACCGGTAGCCAGCAGGCGCGGGTCCACCAAGCCTTTGCCAAAAGCCCAGCCGTAGTGCGAGGCGGCGCTCCAGCCCGGACGCTGCGCCACGTTGTCCGCCAGCGTTTCCACCGGATTGGCCTGCCAGGTGTGTTCACAGCGGGTGACCTGTTCGCCGGCCCGCTGGCGATACCCTGCCGCCTGCGACGGGCTCAACCAGGCAGGGTCCTCGAGAAAAAGTGCTTTCATCAACTCGGGACGACACCCACCGAGGTAGCTGGAGATGGCCGCCCCCATAGAATGGGCTACGATTACCGGGGTTTGCCCATAGAGCTGTTCCAGATATTGCAAGGTCAGCGCCAGTTCCTCTGCCGAAGCCGCGGCCGGGTCGGCTAGCTCCGTATTGCACAGACGCCGCGAGGTGCCGTGTCCCAGCGAATCCAGCGCCACCACGAAGTAGCGGTCGCGCAGGTGGTTCAGCAAATCGACCCAAGCCAAGGCGGAATCGCAGACTCCGTGGACTAACACCACCATCGGGTTTTGCGGCTCACCCGACACATAATGGGACAGCATCACCAGTTTCCTTTCGCCAGCACTATTCTAGCTGCGGTTGCGTTCCCGCCCTGAAAAGCCGGACAAAGTACCCGCCAGAGACTCCAGAAAGACTGGGAATACTAAGGAATAATTTAAATGCTCCGTCGAATAGCGCAACGGGTCAAAAGAGGGTAAAGTTTTACTCGATGATGACTTAGGGTTTTACCAATCTCCCAGTTCACGAATACCTGCGATAGTCCAGCGTTTCGGTAAATTCGAGAGAACGGAACCAGGATATAGAGAAACGAAAGCAGAGGAACAAAGAATGACCAGAGTCCTTTTAGTCGAAGACGATCCCGCCATTGCCGAACCGTTGACCCGCGCTTTGCAGCGTGAAGGCTACGAGGTCAGCGCCCACGTTACGGGCGGTTCTGCCCTGAAACAAGTCAATGACTCCGACATGGTGATTTTGGACTTGGGCCTGCCCGATATGGACGGCCTGGACGTAGCACGCACGATTCGCGCCCAAGGCCTCACCATTCCGATTCTCATTCTGACCGCGCGTACCGGCGAAGTCGACATGGTGGTGGGCCTAGACGCCGGGGCGGACGATTACGTCACCAAGCCTTTCCGGCTGGGCGAGCTGCTGGCCCGCGTGCGGGCTTTGCTGCGGCGTTCCGGCGGGGAAATCACTGAAGAAAGCGACCTGACCGCCCAGGATGTGCGCATCGAGGTTTCCGCTCACCGCGCCTTCCAAGGCACGCGCGAACTGCAGCTGACCGCGAAAGAGTTTGAGCTGCTGCGGGTGCTGGTGCGCGAGGCCGGCGCGGTCGTGGAGCGGGAAGCCATTATGCGGGAAGTGTGGGGCGGGGACCCGTCGGGTTCCACCAAGACCTTGGATATGCATGTCTCGTGGCTGCGCCGCAAGCTCGGCGACGACGCGAACAATCCGCATTACATCACCACCGTGCGCGGCATGGGTTTCCGTTTTGAAACTGCCTAACCCTTGCGCAAGCAAATCCTGATTTCCATCCTCAGCGCGGTCATCATTGCCGTGCTGCTGCTGGGCGTGCCCCTGGCCGCCTTCGCTGTCAATCAGCTGTGGGATTCAGCACGCGCCGATGTTGACGCGACCGCCAAACAATACGCATTAGCCCTGGACCGCACGTCCCTGACCGGCCACTATGTGACTGACGTGACCGTGGCCAGCTGGCTGTGGCCAGGACGCTCGGCGGACACCAGGGTGGAAGTCACCACTCAAGACGGTCGCGACCTTAGCTTCGGAACCCGCCCAGTTTTCCCGCTCATCTCGCGGGTCGAAACCGCCACGGGAGCCACCCTGACGGTCATTTCTTCATCAGACAACGCCCGTTCGCGTTCCGTGGTGTTCGTTTTGGTGACACTTTCCGGAGTGGGGGCATCAGTCCTGGTCGGCGCGTTTATCGCGTTGCGGGCGTCTCGCCGGATTTCGGCGCCGCTCATTTATCTGTCCGCCCAAGCTGAACAGCTCGGTTCCGGCGGGGTGCGTCCCCGCGTGATTCCCTCCGGGATTGAGGAAATCGACCTGGTGCAAGACGAACTGGTCCGAGCCAGCGAAAACCTGGCGGGGCGTATCGCCGCGGAACGCCAGTTCGCTTCTGACGTGTCCCATCAGCTGCGCACCCCACTGACGGCTCTGTCTATGCGGCTGGAAGAAATCCAGATGATCAGCAGCGAACCGGAGGTACAGCAAGAGGCCGAACAGTGCCTGGACCAGCTTGAACGCCTGACCGGTGTGGTCGAGGACCTGAAACGCAACTCCCAGAATGCCGGCGGGGGCACCACCCAGGCGATTAACATCGACGAATTCCTGGTGCACCAGCAAAACGAGTGGGAAAACCAGTTCCGGGCGGCGAATCGTCCGCTGGTGTTCCGCAACGAAACCGACCGTCCCGCCCTGGCCACGCCCGGCTCGCTGGGCCAAGTCATCGCCACCCTGCTGGAGAATTCGTTGAAATACGGAGCGGGGACGACCACGGTGCGCGCCAAGATGAGCGGCAACAAAAAGGGTATGTATTTCGAGGTCAGCGACGAGGGCACGGGGGTGGATGACGAAATCGCCCCGGATATTTTTAAGAAGGGCGTTTCGGGGCACGGTTCGACCGGGATTGGCTTGGCGCTGGCGAAACAGCTCATCGAAGCCGACGGCGGGAAACTGGAACTCATTGTGCGCCGCCCCCCGACTTTCCAGGCTTACGTCGCCACCGTGCCGGCCTCCCTGGATCCGAACAAGGTTTTGCCCCAGGGCGCCATTATTTCTGTTTCCCATCCCAAGCGCCGGTTCTGACTTTCCCGGTTCGACCGGCGATTTTTCCCGG
>ERZ1673752.287-NODE-287-length-90635-cov-47.084202_pt1 | contig 90635 bp, 65 predicted proteins | sample MGYA00580195_ERZ1673752 | MGnify/ENA primary metagenome ERZ1673752 (study PRJEB41218, sample SAMN15661744) | gut metagenome | host: Homo sapiens | place: Canada: London | collected 2015-08-20/2019-03-30 | study: EMG produced TPA metagenomics assembly of...
GCCAGCACATGCCGTCGCAGTCCTCCTCCTGCACGGAGCCGACGACCATGATCTTATAGCCCTCGGGGATGAGGCCAAGGTCCTTCATGATCTTCGCGCCGTAGGCAGCGGAGGCCATGCCGCCCTCCTGGTCGGAGCCGCCGCGTCCGTAGATGATGTCGTCCGTCTCATAGCCCTCATAGGGGTCGTTCGTCCAGTTGGCGCGGTTGCCGATGCCGACGGTATCGATGTGGGAATCGATGGCGATGATCTTCTCGCCCGTGCCCATCCAGCCGATGACGTTGCCAAGCTGATCGATCTCGACCCTGTCATAGCCGAGCTTCTCCAGCTCCTGCTTGATGCGCATGACGACGCCCTTTTCTTCGCAGCTTTCACTGGGGATGGCGATCATGTCCCGCAGGAAACGGCTCATGTCGGCACGATAGCCCTCGGCCGCACGTTTGATTGCTTCAAAATCCATCGTGGTACCCTCCATTATCTATTCATTCCGTACCGCAGTGCGGATATGCAGGCAGTCTGCGGTTCTCTGCTCCTATCTTACCATATCCTGCACAGAAGTCAAACAAATTTTTTTCAAAACAAAAAAATTTTGGAAAAAACAATTGATTTCTCCCGGCTATAATGGTATCATAGGGTCAGGAAAATCCAAACAGGGACGCTCTGACCGGCAAAAACCGGAAGTTCGTCATTCCAAGGAGCGAAGCGGCGTGGGGCTCTCAGGCACCATATTTCGTATTCGCCGGGGATCCTCAAAAATCCGGAATGATCCCGCGAGATTGCCACGGCCCCTTGCGGGGCCTCGCAATGACAAGCCTGACAGCGGGCAGTATGCGTGAGGGATTTCTTCAGAGTTTCCCAACAGGGAAGCTCGGAAGAAACCAGCAAGAGCGGTTGGCGAGAGATTTTTCGTCGAGTCGAGGTTTGGAAAGCGCAGGCGTACTTTGTGTACTCCAAACCTTCCAAACCGATGAATTGGCAGAAAATATCCGGCATCTGCCGCAGAGGATTTCTTCAGAGTTTTCCCAACAGGGAAGCTCGGAAGAAATCAGCAAGAGCGGTTGGCGAGAGATTTTTCGTCGAGGCGAGGTTTGGGGAACGCAGGCGTACTTTGTGTACTCCAAACCTTCCAAACCGATGAATTGGCAGAAAATATCCGGCATCTGCCGCAGAGGATTTCTTCAGAGTTTTCCCAACAGGGAAGCTCAGAAGAAATCAGCAAGAGCGGAGGGCGAGAGATTTTTCGTCGAGGCGAGGTTTGGGGAACGCAGGAATACTTTGTGTATTTCAAGTTCTCCGAACCGATGGATCGGCGGAAAAGCTCCGGCATCCGCCGCAGATGATTTCTTCAGAGTTTCCCCCCAAAAAAGAAAGGGGCGCTGCGATTGCTGAAACCGAATGAACTGGAAACGCTCCGCCAGATGGCGAGAGGCCTCGCGGCGCAGTTTGGAAGCAACTGCGAGGTCGTTGTGCACGAGATCTCGGAGCGCAGCACATCACACTCTGTCGTGGCGATTGAAAACGGCCATGTCTCCGGCCGCAAGCTCGGCGACGGTCCCTCACAAGTCGTGCTCGAGCAGCTCGGCAAGGACGGCCGCGCGCCGGAGGACCAGCTGTGCTATCTCACCCGCACGCCGGACGGCAAGCTGCTGAAATCGTCGTCTATCTACATCCGCGACGAATCCGGGCGCGTGTGCGCCATTTTCTGCATCAACTTCGATATTTCCGCGCTGGCCATGGCCGAGCAGGCGCTCGCCGGGCTGACGTCCGCCCACCCCGCCGGGGAGGAGACGCCCCGCATCACGCATAATGTCAACGACCTGCTCGACGATCTCATCGAGCAGTCCGACCGCCTCATCGGCAAGCCGGTCGCCCTGATGAGCAAGGAGGACAAGGTGCGCGCCATCCATTTCCTCAATGAGCACGGCGCGCTGCTCGTCACAAAATCCGGCGACAAGATCGCGAAACATTTTGGCATTTCCAAATACACGCTATATTCTTATCTTGACGTAAAAACTGGAGGAAAGAGCAATGATTGATCTTCGCATCAACAAGGAAGGCCTGAAGCACAACATCGAGAAGGCCAAGGAAAACCACATCATCATCCCGACCATCGCGCAGATGCAGAATCCGGATCTCATCCCGGAGAAAATCAAGGAAAAGCTGACCCATACCGGCCTGTGGGACGTCGACCCCGTCAACCTGTTCCGCATTTCCTGGCACAACGAGGCCAAGGAGTTCGGCGGTCTGTATCAGCACACCCCGAATTATGTGGAGATCCCCTCCAGCCTGTCCGGCGTGCCGTGCCGCATCCTTGCCATGTCCGGCAAGTGGTTCCCCACGGGCTGCCATAAGGTCGGCGCTTCGTTCGGCTGCCTGGCTCCGCGCCTCGTGACCGGTCAGTTCGACGCCACCTATCATCATGCCGTGTGGCCGTCCACCGGCAACTACTGCCGCGGCGGCGCCTTCAACTCCAAGCTGCTGGCCTGCGACTCCGTCGCCATCCTGCCGCAGGATATGTCCAAGGAGCGCTTTGACTGGCTGAAGTCCATCGCCGGTCAGATCATCGCCACGCCGGGCTGCGAGTCCAACGTCAAGGAGATCTTCGACAAGACGTGGGAGCTGAAGAAGGATCCGTCCATGATGATCTTCAACCAGTTTGCCGAAATGGGCAACCCGCTGTGGCACTACAATGTCACGGGCTACGCCCTGGCCGATCTGTTCGAGGCCGTGAAAAAGCCCGGCCAGCGTCTGGCCGGTGCCTGCTTCACCTCCGGCTCCGCCGGCACGATGTCCTCCGGCGACCTGCTGAAGGAGCGCTATCCCGGCATGAAGCTCGCCGTCGGCGAGGCCCTGCAGTGCCCGACCATTCTGGACAACGGCTTCGGCGGCCACCGCATCGAGGGTATCGGCGACAAGCACATTCCCTGGGTCCATAACGTGAAGAACACCGACATGGCCATTGCCATCGACGACGAGGACTCCCAGCGCCTGCTGCGTCTGTTCAACTGCAAGGAGGGTCAGGAGTACCTGAAGTCCCTTGGCATGACGGACGAGCAGATCGAGAAGTTCACTTGGATGGGCATCTCCGGCATCGCCAACGTGCTGTGCTGCATCAAGATGGCCAAATACTATGAGCTGACCGAGGACGACGTCGTTGTCACCGTCCTGACGGACTCCGCCGTCATGTACAAGTCCCGCGTGGAAGAGCTCAACGCCCAGCACGGCGCCTATTCCGCCTTCGAGGCCGAGAAGGACCATGCGCTGCACATGCTCGGTCTGAAGACCGACAGCATGCTCGAGCTGACCTACACGGAGCGCAAGCGTGTGCACAACCTGAAGTATTACACCTGGGTCGAGCAGCAGGGCATGAACGTCGAAGACCTCAACGCCCAGTGGTACGACACGAAGGGCACCTGGGACGCCGTCCATGCACAGGCAAAGGACCTCGATGAGCTCATCGACGCCTTCAACGACGAGGTCGGCATCCTCAAAACACTGTAATTAGGGCAACCCCGCACAATTGCAGCTTCGGCCTTCGCCGGATATTTTTCGCCGAATGCTCTCGCTGAATTATGCAGTGCTGCCTTAGAATCTTAGAATTTTGACAATCAGCCCGTGCCGGGGTGGGTCATCCCGCTCCGGCACGGTTTTCATCCACGGAGGCCCCATGAAACCATTCCGGAACCGCCTGCGCGATGCGCTCGCACCGCTCATCCCGGTCGTCCAGGTCGCCCTGATCACGGCGGCGGCCATCGGCAACGTTCTGATCGCCGCGTCGATTTTTCTGAACGCCAAAAAGCTCGGCGCGCTCTTTCTGCCGGCGCTGGCGCTTTACTTTGTGCTGCTGACCGTCCTGCTGGCTGCGATCCTGCGCCGCCGGGAGCTGGACCGGCTGCACGCCCTTGTCGGCGACGAGCAGTTCTATGAATGGTACCCCCGGCAGCGCCGCCGGGACGAGCGCCGCCGTGCCCGGATGAAACGAGCACTGGAAAAACACGACCGGAAAGCCCGGAGAAAGGAACCGAAGCGATGAACCATGTAAAATGCGGCCGCTGCGTGCGCTGCGGCCGGGAATATCCCGCCGTTCCGAATCTGACGAACTGCGAATGCGGCGGCATCCTCGACATCATCTATGACTATGACCGGATCAGGACCGTCCTGACCCGCGAGACGCTGAAGAACCGCACGGAGCGCTCCATGTGGCGCTACCGCGAGTTGCTGCCCGTCGAGCCGGAGACGCCCGCGCCCCCGCTGCGCGTCGGCTGGTCGCCGCTGTATGAGGCCGACCGCCTTGCAAAGGAACTCGGCATTGCGAAGCTCTGGGTCAAGGACGACGGCCAGAACCCCACAGCCTCGCTGAAGGACCGCGCCTCCGCCATGGCCGTCGCCAAGGCGCAGGAGGCAGGCGCGCATGTCATCGCCTGCTCGTCCACGGGCAACGCTGCCTCGTCCCTCGCGGGCAACGCTGCGGCCGCCGGGCTCCAGACGTTTATTTTCGTCCCCTCCCGCGCGCCGAAGGGCAAGGTCGCCCAGCTCATGACATTCGGCGCGACCGTCATCTCCGTGCAGGGCAGCTATGAGGACACGTTCGAGCTGTCGAAGCAGGCCATTGACCGCTGGGGCTGGTACAACCGCAATGCAGCCATCAACCCTTACCTCTCCGAGGGCAAGAAGACCGTCGCCTATGAGATCGCCGAGCAGCTCGACTGGCAGATGCCGGACTTCATCGCCATCTCCGTCGGCGACGGCTGCACGATCGCCGGTCTGTGGAAGGGCCTGAAGGACCTTCATGCCGTCGGCCTCATCGACCGTCTGCCGCGCCTCATCTCCGCGCAGGCCGAGGGCTGCTGCCCCATCAACCGCGCCATTGCGGAAAATCGCCCGTGGGAACCCATGGAGGAGAACACGCTGGCCGACTCCATCGCCGTCGGCGTGCCGCGCAATGCGGACAAGGCGCTCATGGCCATCCGCGAGTCGAACGGCCTGGTCGTAAATGTCTCCGACGCCGAGATCATGGCGGCGCAGAAGCTGCTCGGCCGCACCTGCGGCGTGTTCGGCGAGCCTGCCGGCGTGACCGGCACGGCCGGTGTGAAGAAGCTGTGCGAGCAGGGCGTCCTGCCGAAGGATGCGACGGTCGTGTCCGTCGTGACCGGCAACGGCCTGAAGGACGTCGCCAATGCCATCAAGGCCTGCGGCGAGCCGATCTCCATCCCGTCCGATATGGACCTGCTGCTGCGCGCCTTCGACGAGCATGGCATCAATGCCGATGTGAAATAAGATGTTGCAAACAGCCGTGCTGCGGGAGAAACCGCAGCACGGCTGTTTTGATCGTAAAATTGCAAGAGACGGGGATCGGCAGTGCGTTGTAGGGGAGCGGCATGCCGCTCCCGGCGCACTGCTGTCGGTCGGCACAGGCTGCCGATAAAATGGTGAGCACCAATTGCGTCTGTAGCGGCGCTCAGAGAGCGCCTTGCGGACTTGCAATATCAGTGGCATGGATTCTATGGCGTAAGCCCCCAAGTTTGTCATTGCGAGGAGGCCAAAGGCCGACGTGGCAATCTCGGGAAGGCACTACCAGTTCGTACAGGGCATCGATAAAATGGTGAGCACCAATTGCGTCTGTAGCGGCGCTCAGGGAGTGCCTTGCGGACTTGCAATATCAGTGGCATGGATTCTATGGCGTAAGCCCCCCAAGTTTGTCATTGCGAGGAGGCCAAAGGCCGACGTGGCGCCCTGAGCGCGCAGCGCGAGGAAGTGCCCTTGGGGTGCAATCTCGCAGTACCCGGTTGAATAACAGGGAGACCCCGGCGAAATCGTAACTGCCTGCACGAGATTCCCACGTCGCTTCGCTCCTCGGAATGACAATTCGGGGGCCGTTACCGTTTTAATGGCGGCCAGTACGGGCTGCAAGTACGCCGCCGGGCGGGGCATGCCCCGCCCCTACCATAAAAGAAGCCGCGCGGCAGGTCGGTCCTGCCGCGCGGCTTTTGCTGATTCCGGGATCAGTCGCGGTCCCAGTTATGCCAGACATTCTGGACGTCGTCGTCGTCCTCGAAGATGTCGAGCATTTTTTCCATATTCGTGATGTCGTCGGGGTTGTCGAGCTTCTTATACTCGCCCGGGACCATCTCAATCTGCGCGGAAACGAAGGTATAGCCCTTCTTGGCCAGCGCATCGGCAACGGCGTTGAAGTCGTCCGGATCGGTGTAAATCGTGAAGCAGTCTCCGTCGGCCTCGAAGTCGTCCGCGCCGCAGTCCATGGCGTCCATCATAACGTTGTCTTCTTCATAGTCGCCGTCCTCGTTGTCGATGACGAGCACGCCCTTCTTGCTGAAGTTCCAGGACACGCAGCCCGCAGCGCCCATCTTGCCGCCGTACTTGTCGAAGTGGTGGCGGACGTTGCCTGCCGTGCGGTTGCGGCTGTCGGTCATGGTCTCAACGATCACGGCAATGCCGCTGGGGCCGTAGCCTTCGTAGGTGATGGATTCGTAGGAATCGCCGGAGCCTGCGTTTGCAGCCTTCTCGAGCACGCGCTTGATGTTGTCGTTCGGCATATTCGCAGCCTTGGCCTTCGTGATGACGGTGGCAAGACGGGAGTTATAGCTGGGGTCGGTCGAGCCGCCGCCTTCCTTCACCGCAACATACATTTCCTTTGCGATCTTCGTGAAGGCTGCCGCGCGCTTGGCGTCCTGCGCGCCCTTCGTCTTCTGAATGTTATGCCACTTGGAATGTCCAGACATAATATTTCTTCCCTTCGTAGAGTGGTATCTGTAAATAACTAGATTATTTTAGCATTCCACAGGCCAAAAATCAAGCATATTTCATGCAGTCGGTGTGGGTTTCGGAGATTTTTACGGAAATATCCGGGAAGGCCTTCGCCAGTACATCGGCCAGCACGCGCGTCACAGGGTTCTCGGTGTAGAAATGCCCGGCGTCGATGAGATTCAGCCCGAGGTCGTGCGCATCCCAGAACTGGTTATAGCGCACGTCCGCCGTGACGAACGTATCGCACCCGGCCTCCAGCGCCTCGTGCATCCCGTCGGCGCAGCTCCCGCCGCCCACGGCAACGCGGCGGACGGGCTTGCCGCCGTCCACATAGCGCAGGCCGGGACAGCCGAGGGCCCGCTTGACCGTCTGCAGGAATTCCGCCAGCGGCTGCTCGTCGGTCTCGCCGCCGCGCAGCAGGCCCCACGGGCGGCCCTGGGCGTCCGTTCCGCTCGGCTGGAGCACCGTGACATCCCGCAGGCCCAGCACGGCGGCCAGCTCGTCGTTCACGCCGCCGGGAGCGCAGTCGAGGTTCGTGTGCGCGTTGACGGCGCAGATGCCCGCCGAGCACAGCCGCTCGATGATCCGGCCGACGCTCGTCTCGTCCGTGACGTTCGCCACAGGGCGGAAAATGAGCGGGTGATGCGTGACGATGACGTCCGCGCCCCATTCGACCGCCTCATCGCAGACGTCCTCGAACGGGTCAAGGGCGACAAGGACCTGCTCGACCTCCTTTTTGCGGCTGCCGCAGAGCAGGCCGACGTTGTCCCAGTCCATTTTCATGCCGGTGGGCGCAAGGGCCTCGAGCACATCCAGAATATCAGCAACCGTTGTCATAATGCTCCCTCATTTCGCGCAGCTCCCGCAGCGCAGTTTCGTAGTATTGCAGACGTTCCGGCTCGCTGCCGCGCCGCAGGCCCTCGACGGTGCGCTCCAGCGACGGGATGAGCCGGTCAAAATAGTCCGGCAGAAGCGGATCGCCGGAACGGAGCAGGGCCGCGGAGACATACTCCTGCCCCGGCGTGACCGGCGCGGCATTGCCGAAGCGCGCAGCCATGGCCTGATAGAGAAAGCCGCCGTCGCGCACAAGGCGCTCCTGCTCGATGGCAAAGCCCATCCGGGCCAGCTTGCGGCGCAGGTCGTTGCCGGAGGACTGCGGCTGTAAGATCAAGGTATAGCGCGGGTCGCGCACCCAGCGGCAGCGGTCCAGGATCTGCGCGATGAGATCGCCGCCCATCCCGGCGCAGACGATGGTGTCGACCTCGTCCGGGTCGACGGCATCCAGCCCGTCGGCACGGGAGAAGCGCATGCGGTCCGCCACACCGAAGCGCAGGGCATTTTCCATGGCGCGGCGGAGCGGCTGCTCGCGCAGCTCCGAGGCGTGGACAAACTCAGCCCGGCCGTTCAGCAGCAGCGAAATGCCGAGATAGCCGTGGTCCGCGCCGATGTCCGCAGCGCGCGCACCCTGCGGCACGAGCCCGGCACAGCATTCCAGCCGCGCAGAGACCGGCAGCCTCACCGGCCGCACGCCGCGCGCCAGCGCGCGGCCTCCTGCTGCCAATGAGCGCGGTCGGCGTCCGTCAGGGGGCGCAGCACGCGGCAGGGATTTCCGGCCGCAATGACGTTGGACGGGATGTCGTGCGTCACGACGGAGCCGGAGCCGATGACGACATTGTCGCCGATGGTCACGCCGCCGTTCACGGTCACGCAGCCGCCCATCCAGACATTGCTGCCGACGGTGATGGGCTTGCCGTACTCCAGCCCGGCATTGCGGATGTCCGCATCGAGCGGATGGCCCGCGCTGAACAGGCTCACGCGCGGCCCGAGCATGACGTTGTCGCCGAAGCGGACGTCGCACTGGTCGAGCACGATGAGCTCATAATTCGCATAGAAGTTTTCGCCCAGATAGATATGGCTGCCGTAGTCGCAGCGGAAGGGCGGCTCGATCCTGAACGTGCGCCCCGTCCCACCCAGCAGACCGCGCAGCAGGGCGGCGCGGGCCTCCGGCTCCGGCTCGCTGTTGAACTGCCGGAGCACCCCGGCGGTGCGGCGGTACTCGGCCGCCAGCTCCTCGTCCACGAGGTAGAGCTGCCCGGCAATCATCCGTTCTTTCTGTGTCATAATAATTCTCCGTTCATCAGGGAGTCTCCCTTAAAAAATGGCCCGCTGCAAGTATAAACTGCAGCGGGTCTGGTTTGGATCACTGATTGGCTTCCACTGCCTCGATGAAGTGGTTTACCTGTGCGAGGAAGGCGTCGGGATCCACGCCGTGGACCATGCAGGCCTCCTCAACGGACTCGCCGCGGCTGGCCGGGCAGCCCAGGCAATGCATGCCGATAGCCTGGAACAGGGGCGCGGTCTCCGGCGCGAGGTCGAGCACGTCGCCGATGATGGTATCTTTTTCAATTTTGACTGCCATGGGTGTTACCTCCGAAGATGGATTTTCTTTATTATATCCAACGTCTCGACAAAAATCAACCGTTCGCGTTGATTTTCCGGGAAAGTATGCTATGATGAATGTATTAAGGAGGAGATATTCATGCTGGATTGGGTCATTCGCGGGGGCACGGTCATCGACGGGAGCGGCGCCGCGCCGTTCCGGGCGGATATCGGCATCCGCGGCGGGAAGATCGCGGCTGTCGGGTCCTGCGGCGAGGCCGCGCAGACGCTGGACGCGGCCGGGCGGTACGTCACGCCGGGCTTTCTGGACATCCACCGCCACGGCGATGCCGCCGTCTTTCGCCCCGGCTTCGGCCGCGCGGAGCTGCGGCAGGGGCTGACCGCCATCGTCAACGGAAACTGCGGTCTGTCGCTTGCGCCGTTCGGCGCGGCGCACCGGGCGGAGCTGCAGCGCTATCTCGGGGCGATCACGGGCGACATCGACCCGGCCATCCCCACGGAGTCCATGGCGGCCTATCTGGACGCACTGCGCGCCCGGCCGCTGCCGCTGCACGTCGGCATGCTCGTCGGCGGCGGGACGGTGCGCGCGGACTGCTGCGGCTATGCGCCGGGCGATGCGGATGAGGCCCTGCCGGAGCTGCACCGCCGTCTGGAGCGTGCGCTGGCGGACGGGGCCCTCGGCGTCTCGCTCGGCCTCGGCTATGCGCCGGAGTGCTTCTACACGCCGGACGGCCTGCTCCGGGCGCTGGCCCCGCTGCAGGGCAGCGACATTCCCATCTGCGTGCACATGCGCGAGGAGGGCGACATGGTCTGCGACGCCCTGCGCGAGATGCTCCGCGCGGCGCGCCTGCTCCGCACGCCCGTGCACATCAGCCATCTCAAGGCCATGGGCCCGCGCAACTGGAACCGCCGCATTCCAGAGGCGCTGACACTGCTGCAGCAGGCGCGGGACGAGGGGCTGGACGTCTCGTGCGACGTCTATCCCTACTGCGCAGGCTCGACGCAGCTGCTGCACCTGCTGCCGCAGGATTTTCTGGCAGGCGGGACGGACGCCGTTGCTGCCCGGCTGCGCGACCCGGCTCAGCGGGACATCCTGCGCGAGCGCATCGCCCACGGCCGCGATTTTGACAACATCGCGCAGATGGTCGGCTGGGACAATATCCGCCTGACGACGCTGCACCGGCCGGAATTTCAGCCCCTCACGGGTAAGACGCTTGCCGAGGCGGCCCGGCTTCTCGGGCTGGAGCCGGTCGACTGCCTGTGCCATGTGCTGGCAGAGGAGGCCTGCAACGTGACGATGATCGACTTCATCACCTGCGACGAGGACATCGGCCGCATCCTGCGCGCGCCGTTTGCCAGCGTCATCTCCGACTCGCTCTACCCCACGGAGGGCCTGCCCCACCCGCGCGTCTACGGGACATTCACGCGCATTCTGGAAACGTTCGTCCGTGAGCGCCATGTCCTGACGCTGCCGGAGGCCGTGCAGCGCATGACCTCCCTTCCGGCGCAGGCTCTGCATCTACAGGGCAAGGGACGCATCGCCGCCGGGATGGACGCTGATGTCAATGTTTTCGACCTCGCCGCCGTGCACGAGCGCGCCACCTGGGAGCAGCCTGCGCAGGAGAGCGAGGGCATGGACGCCGTGTTCGTCGGCGGTGCGCCTGCCATCCTGCACGGAGCCTTTACGGGCGCGGCAAACGGGCAGGTGCTGTGAGGAAAATTTGCAGGGCAACACCGCGCAATTGCATCTTCGGCCTTCGTCGGTTATTTTTTGCCGATCCATCGGTTCGAAAAGTTTGAAATACACAAAGTATTCCTGCACTTTTCAAACCTTGCCTCGACAAAAAATCTCTCGCCGAATGCTCTCGCTGAATTGTGCAGCGCTGCCATAGACAATCGCCGGGCTCTATGTTAAAATAGGAGCAATCCATCAGAAAGGAATCGATACTTATGAACCGGAAACGATTTTTCGCGCTTCTGCTGGTGCTGGCACTGCTGCCGGCCCTGTTCGGAAACGCCTTTGCAGCCGGTCCGAAGGCCCGCACGCTGACGGACGCGGACTACGCGCCGATCGACGCCCTGTGGGCCGAGCTGGACGCCGTGGAGCAGAAGGCGCAGACGCAGTCCGCACAGGACGGCCCGGACCGGACGCTCGCGGCGGCGCAGGCCGTGGCGGAGGCCGTGACGGCCTCCGACCTCTATGTGGACGGCACGCTGCAGTGGCGCGGCGCGCAGTTCAGCTTTGAAACGACGACGGGCGTGACGTGCGCCTACAGCCCGCGCCTGCGCGAGCTGGCCCGCAAGGCCGCCGGGAGCAGCGTTGAGACAGAGGCAGTCGAGCCGCAGACATCCACGACGACGAGCGCGGACATCACGCTCATCGAGCCGTATTACGGTCTGGACCCCAGCTTCACGCAGCAGTATCAGAACGAGGTAAAGAAGCTGGCCGCCGCCACGGGCGGCAGCTCGCAGGTCCTGAAGACGACGCGCGCCACGATCGACGCTGTTGCTGCCGCCGTCGAGTCGAGCGGTCTTGTCATCTTCGACAGCCACGGCTCCACAGACTATGAGAACCCGTGGAACGAGGACGACCTTGTCTCCGGCGCGACAACGTCCTACCTCCTGCTGCAGACCGGCAGCGGCCTGACGACGGAGGACTATGCCAAGGACGGCGATACTTATCACGCGCAGTACATGGGCTCCTACGGTACGATAAAATACTACGCCGTGGACGGCACCTGCATTGCGAACCACATGACAAAATCCGCCCCGGACAGCCTGATCTGGAGCGCCATCTGCCTCGGCATGGCGACGGACGGTCTGTGCGCCCCGCTGCGCGCCGAGGGCGTGAGCGTGTTCTACGGCTATTCCCAGGCCGTCACGTTCGACTATGACTACAAGTGGGAAGAGGTCTTCTTTGCCCGTCTGCGCGCGGGCGACACCGTCGCACAGGCCGTTGCGCAGATGAAGACTGAGATTGGACAGTGGGATTACTGCTCGGAGTACCTGACCATTGAAAGCGCACGCCGGAACTACTGCGCCTTCCCCATCGTCTCCTCCGCGCTGGACGCCTACCCCGGTAAGGGCAAGGTCGATGCCCTGCAGGAGGTCCATTCCGACTGGCAGCTCTTCGGCAAGGCGCAGTTCACCGTCACGGCCGTCTCTGCCAACACGGCCCTCGGCACGGTCGTGCCGCTGAACGACCTGATGTTTGAGGCAAAGCCCGCGGAGAACGCTGCCGTCTCCGGCTGGTCGCTTCAGCCCGAAGGCGCTGCCGCCGTCGCGCAGGACGGCAATGTCTTCACCGTCAGCGACGTGCGCGAGGACTGCACGCTCGTGGTGGAGTTCCGCCAGCGCGTCCCCGCGACCGTCGTATTCTCCACGCCGGAGGGCGCTTCCCAGCCGATGCAGCGCGGCTATGTCGGCGAAGAGATGGCGCTCACCGCCCCGGAGGGCAAGCCGCTGGCCGATGCGCACGACTATGTCTTCGCAGGCTGGACGGATGCTCCCGTGGCCGACGCCGTGCAGGTGAGCACGGTCTACACGGACACCTACACCCCCATCCGCGCCATGGTCACGCTCTATGCACTCTATTCGTGGCAGGACGGCGAGACGACCCGCTATACAACGCAGCCGCAGAATAAGGTCTGTCCGTCCGAGGCCTTCTCCGACCTCGACGTCACGCAGTGGTATCATGAGCCGGTCGACTATATGCTGGAAACGGGCATGATGAACGGCATGAGCGCCACGACATTCGAGCCGAACGGCACGCTGACGCGCGCACAGCTCGTGACCGTCCTCTACCGCCACGCCGGTTCCCCGGACGTGACTGGCCTGCCGAATCCGTTTGCGGACGTCGCGCCGCAGTCGTGGTATGCGAAGGCTGTCATCTGGGCAGCCGCCAACGGCGTCGTCAAGGGCACGTCCGCCGCGACGTTCGCCCCGGAGGACGCCATCACCCGCGAGCAGATCGCGGCCATTCTCTACCGCTACAACGGCGAGGCCGTTACGGGAGACCTGCTCTCCTCCTTCCCGGATGCGGACGCGGTCTCCGGCTATGCCGTTGAGGCCATGCAGTGGGCCGTCAGCCGCGGCCTGATCTCGGGCGACCCCGCCTCGGACGGCACGCTGTGGCTCCGTCCGCGCGACGGCGCGACCCGCGCCCAGATCGCCAAGATCCTGTGGGTCTGGCTCGGCGCGTAAATTCTGGATCTTTGAGGAAAAAGCCATGATGAAAAAACTGATCTCCGGGCTGGTTCTTCTGGCCATGCTGGCCTGCCTGGTGCTCCCCGCTGCGGCGGCGGAGCCCACGGCCCTTCCCATGACGGTCGCCGAGGCCGTGGACGGCGTCTCCGCCTACTGCACCGCTGCGATGCAGGCCGCCGGGACCTACAGCGATTGGTCCATCCTGCAGCTGGCCCGCAGCGGCAATCTGACGGACGCCATGCGGCAGGACTATCTCGCTTCTCTGGCGGAAAAGCTCCGTGTCTGCGGCGGCGTGCTGGACAAATCCTATTACACGCAGTATTCCCGCACGATCCTCGCCCTGACGGCCTGCGGCGAGAACGCCCGCGACTTTGCGGGCTATGACCTGACGACCCCGCTTGCAAACTACGACCAGACCGTCTGGCAGGGCGTGAACGGCGCGGCCTTTGCCCTCATCGCCATGGACTCCGTGTCCTACGGCTTCGCAGCCTCCGGCACGAGCTCCCGCGCGCGCCTCGTGGCCTACCTGCTGGCGCAGGAGCTGCCGGGCGGCGGCTGGGACTATTCCGGCAAGGCGGCCGACCCCGACCAGACCGCCATGGTGCTGCAGGCCCTCGCGCCCTACCGCACGCAGGCAAACGTCTCTGCGGCCATCGACCGCGCCCTGAACGTGCTCAGCGGCATGCAGAAGGACGACGGCAGCTTTGACGCGTGGGGCGCCTCGTCCTCGGAATCGATCTCGCAGGTCCTAGTGGCGCTGTGCGCCCTCGGCATCGACCCGGCGAAGGACAGCCGCTTTGTCCGTGCGAACGGCGCGTGGCTCGTCAGCGCGCTGATGAGCTTCCGCGTGCAGACGGAAACCGGCCTTGCCTTCGGCCACACGAACCGCACGGCAAACTACATGGCCACAGAGCAGGCGGGCTACGCCCTCGCGGCCTATGAGCGCTTCCTCGCGGGCCAGCCCGCCCTGTACACCATGACGGACACGACCTACGGCACACACACCTGCGTCCGCTACCGCGACACGGCCCGCCACTGGGCGCAGCCCTATGTCTGCGCGGTGACGGAGCAGGGCCTCATGAATGGTGTCGGCAACGACTGCTTCGATCCCGAGGGAACGCTGAACCGTGCCATGCTCGCCACGATCCTCTGGCGCGCTTCCGGCAGCCCCGCAGCAGACGGCGGCAGTTTTTCCGACGTCCCGGCCGGGCAGTGGTACTCCACGGCCGTTTCGTGGGCGCAGCAGAGCGGCATTGTGCAGGGCGTGGGCGAAAACCGCTTCGCGCCGATGGACAGCATCACGCGCGAGCAGCTTGCCGTTATGCTCTGGCGCGCCTCCGGCAGCCCCGGGAGCACACAGAGCCTTGCGGCCTTCCCGGATGCCGGGACGTGCTCCGACTGGGCGAGCACGGCGCTGGCGTGGGCCGTGGAGCGCGGCATTCTGAACGGCATGGACGGCAGACTGGCCCCCGGCGGCACGGCGACACGCGCGCAGGCAGCGGCCATGCTGACGCGTTACCTGCGGTGAGGGTTCTGCCATGAAGCTGTTTCATTCCTGGAAGCGCTGGCAGCTCATCGCGCTGGTGTGCGTCGTTCTGACAGCCGTTCTGACGCTCGTCTTTGTACTGCAGGGCGGCGGCGGGGACACGCAGCCCACCAGCGGCACGGAGGGGCTGCAGCTGGCCACGGAAACGCTGGAGAACGTCACGGAGCCGCCCGAGACAGCCGCTCCCACAGAGAGGCCCACAGCCGCCCCGACGGAAGCCACAGAGGCTCCGACCGAAGCGTCTACGGAGGCCACAAAGGCCCCAGAAACCCCGACCGCCGCGACGCAGCCTGCCACGGAGGCCCCGACGGAGCCGCCCGCGACGGAGCCTGCCGCTCCCTCGTGCACGGTCTCCATCTCCTGCACGACGGTCCTGGACAACTGGGACAAGCTCTCGGAGGCCAAGCGTTCCATCGTCCCGTCGAACGGTATCATCCTCGGCACCGTGACGGTCGAGCTGCAGGAGGGCGACACAGTGTTTTCCGTCCTGCAGCGCGTGGTGAGCGACTACAATATCCAGATGGAGTATTCCGTCTCGCCCCTGTACCAGACCACCTACATTGAGGGCCTCGGCAACCTCTACGAGAAGGACTGCGGCGCGCGCTCCGGCTGGATGTTTGCCGTGAACGGCGTTTTCCCGAACTACGGCGCATCGGACTGCACCGTACAGGACGGTGATTCCATCCGCTGGCTGTATACCTGCGACCTCGGAAGCGACCTTTCCTGAATATCGCCTCCCATGCGGCGCATCCCGAACCGGATGCGCCGCTTTTTGTGTGCTGAGGCATGGTAGGGGAGCGGCATGCCTCGCCCCTACAAGGCGCTATCCCGGTCACGAAAAACTGCCCGGCGCTTTCGCGCCGGGCAGCCATTTTCTTATGTGCGGGACATCAGCGGGTCCTAGCGATCTCGATGGTGTTCGTCTTTTCCTTCAGGACAAGGACATCGCCGGTGTCCGTGCTGATGTGGGCCAGATCAGCCTGCGTCAGCTTGTAGTCGTCCGTTCCGGCGGCGACCACCGTGCCCCACATCATGAGGTTACCGGTGATCACAACGTCGTGGTCGAGCGCGCCGCCGATGGTCACATAGCCGTCAGAGGTCTTGCTGAGGTTGCCGTCTTCATCGCTCTTGGAGTTGCGCAGGTAGATATCGCCGTTCAGCTCCGCGGTCTGGCCTGCAGGCGTGGGATTCAGAACGATGCTCGCCGTGGCGTCGCCGTTGACAGCCGCGAGATAGCCGATGTCGTTCTTCATCGTGATATTGCGGAACCTGCCGCCGTTGATCTCGATGGTCACGAACTTCATGGCATGCAGCAGGCCATAGGTGCCGGTGACATTTTCAACAAGGCAGTCGTTCACAACGCAGCGCGCGGGCACATAGGTGCTCAGAGACGTGCAGTTTCCATAGACGATCAGGCCGTTGTAGCCGGTCAGGTCATGGAACCAGCCGCCGTTGATGGTCAGCAGGGTCTCCGTCTTGCTTGCGCCGAGATTGAACACTCCGCCGCCTGCGCCGAAGATCATGTTGGCGATCTCAAAGCCGTCGTTCACAGTGACCTGTGCGCCGGAGCCGATACTGAAGGAGGCATTGACACCGCTCTTCAGATACTTGCTGTTGCCGTCCACGCGGAAGTTCTCGATGGTGACGTTCGCTTCCTTGATGTCAAACATATAGCCGGAGGTGTTCGTAGCATCACGGCGGACCATGCAGCGCTTGGCATTCTCGCCGAATTCGTTGAAGTTCAGCGAGCAGTCTTCCGTGATCTGAATGCGGTAGACCAGCGAAATGACGAAGTTCGCATCATCGGGGATGGTTTCCATGGCATCGACACGGGCCTTCAGGATCTCCTTGGCCTTCTCGAACGTCTTGACCGGCGTCTTAACGGTCAGGCCGTCGTTCGTGTCATTGCCGTTGCCGCTGAGGTAGACGACGATGTCGTTCGTCTTGACCTCGGCAAAGACCGCCGTGTTGTTCTCATTGACCTCGAGGTAATAAGCGCCGTCGATGTCGTTGACAACATGTACCTTCTCCATGTCGCTCGGCTGCAGGGCATAAGCGCCCTCGCCCGTTCCGCCGGAGATGGTGGCTGCGCCGACGAATTCCTTGGCCAGCAGGATGGGGAGCTTGCCCTTCAGCTTGGTCAGGCCCTCAGGCACGCGAATCGCGACGTCCTTGTAGGACCCATAGGCGTTGTTGATGTAAATCGGGTCCTGGAAATCGGTATCCTCCGTCGGAATGAGGGTAACGTTGTGGGTTGAAATGGTCAGCGCGTTGATCGTCTCGCCGTTCTTGTCCGTGTTGCCGGCAAACTTCACGCCGCCGATCACGACGGTAGAGCCGTCATTCGTGGCAGAGATGCAGGCGAGGTTCGCGCCCATCGTCGTCATGGAATTGTTCACAAACGCGCCGCCGAGCAGGTTCACTTCCACAGGATGGCTGCCCATAATGTTGATGACGCTCGCAACGGAGCCGCCCACGTTATCGGACAGCTCGCCGCCATTCATCGTGAAGACGGTCTTATTGTCCTTCTTGTTGGACTTGAGGTAGATCGCGCCGCCGGTGTACTTGGACGTGTTGCTCGAGATCTTGCCGCTGTTCAGGACCAGGGTAGAGTTTTCCACATAGAATGCACCGCCCTGTGCACCGAAGCAATTCGTGACAACGGCGTTGTTCATCGTCATCGTCGCATAGTTCACCAGATAGATGGTGTTGCTCGCGGGAGCGGAAGCGGGCAGTTCGGAGAAGACCTCGGCATTGCCGTCGATCGTGATGTTCGACAGCGTCAGGCTGCCGCCGTCCACGGCGATCATGTTGCCCGTGCAGGACGGAGCGCGCTTGACGATGCAGTCGCGGCCCTTGAGGTCCCACGTCTGCTCATCGAGCACGGTCACGGTATGCGTGACCCAGATGACACCATCGGTGACCTTCGGAGAGATGAGAGCCGCAGCCGCAGCAAACGTGCGGACCGGGGTCTCCTCCGACAGGCCGTCGTTGGAGTCGCTGCCCTTGACACCGTCCAGATAGACCGTCGCGCCGACATAGGTGTCGTTGAGCCAATAGGCAAAGAGCGTCAGGTTGTTCGTGACCGGAGTCGCGAAATCCCATTCCGCGCCGCTGGCGGTGTGCCAGCCGAGGAAGGTATCGTCAGTCTTGACGGGATCGGCGGGCTTTTCGACCGTGCTGCCGTGCTGGACCTTGACCTGCACCGGTGTCGTGCCGTTGACGGCATTGAACGTGACGGTATGCTGGATCAGGCCGTCAGACAGTGTGACGGTGACGTCCTCGGTCAGACCGGCCAGGATGTAGTTGCTGCCGTGGCTCGCCAGACGGCCGCTCGTTGCGGAGACGTCATAGACCTCATAGCCTTCGTCAGCGCGGGCGATAAACTCGACAAAGTTCACATTCTCCGGGAGCGTCAGCTCCGTGACGGCCTTGCCTTCGACATAGGCCGCGCTGTGCTCGGAGACGAAGGTGACGTGGATCGGCTCCTTCGGCTCGGTGGGCTCGGGCTCGGTGGGCTCGGGCTCCGTGGGCTCGGGCTCCGTCGGTTCGGTCTCCGTCGGCTCCGTGGGCTCGGTCTTATCCTCCGCAGCCTTCAGGAAGCGGCACAGGAGCGTAGCGGCCTCAGCGCGGGTCAGAGGGTTCTGCGGCAGGAAGCTGCCGTCCGGATAGCCGGTCAGGACACCTGCCGTCTGCATGGTCTCCACAGCCTCTTCCGCCCAGGCGGCGATGTCGGCTGCATCGGTGAAGGTCTTAACCTCCTCGATCTCGGGGAGGGTCTTGTTCAGCAGCTTCAGCAGCCGCAGGAAGATGGTGGCAGTCTCCTGCCGGGTGGCCGCGCGGTCCGGGGCAAACGTGCCGTCGCCGTCGCCGGTCACAACGCCGTTCTCGGCGGCCCATGCGACAGCGCCCGTGTACCAGGTGCCCACTGCCACATCGGAGAAGCCGGTAGAGGCATTGTCGTCCGTTTCCGCACCGGCGGCGCGCGCCAGAACGGTCACAAGCATGGCACGGGTCAGCGTGCCCTCGGGATCAAACGCCGTGTCGCTCACGCCCTTGAAGTAGCCGGCGGCAACGGCTTCCGTGATGGCGTCATACGCCCAGTGGTCCTTTGAGACGTCCGTGAACCCGCCGCCCTCTGCCGCGAAGGCAGAGGGGAGCGCGGAACACAGGAGGCACACGACCAGCAGGACGGACAGCACCCGTTTCATCAGTTGATTCATGGTTTCCTCCTATTCTGAGCTTAATGCTCCAGCGTGGGGAGGCTCCCGGCGGGGAGCGCCGCGGCGTCCTGACTGCTCAGCTCGGTCTGGGCCAGCGTGCAGGTCTCGCTGAAGTTGAAATCGCCGGTGCGGTCGAGATCCATTGCGCCGCTCTTGGAAGCGAACAGGCCGACAACGGGCCATGCAGCCTCGTCGAACGTGCCGCGGAGGACGACCTCCTCGGTCTCCTCGTTGATCGCGATGATGCTGGAGGAGTCCTCGCCGTTGAAGCGGGCCCAGTAGATCCAGCCGGTCTCCATATCATAGTACAGGGACTGATACATATGCTGGCCCGTAATAGCAAGGGACTTGTCCGTTACGATGGTGTGCAGGAGGCTCAGCGTGTAGCCGTCACCGTTCGGAGCGATGCCGATGAGGTGGATCGTGCCGGAGGCAGACAGCATATAGAAGTAGTTGTAGGTGCTGTCATGGCCCGCATAGGCAATGCCCGCAATGGCGGTGAACGCACCCTGCAGATTCCATGCGCCGCGGTAGCCGTTCTCGGTGGTCGGATCGACGAGCATCAGGTAGTAACCATAGGTGCCGAGCGTGAGGTCAAGGTTCGGGCTGTAGGCCATATCGGACATAAACAGGTCGCCGGTGTAGCACAGCTCCTTGGCTGCGTAACCGTTTTCGGCATCAAGACTGTAGAGGTTGCCGTCGCCGGAGGCCAGCAGCATATCGCCCGTCTGAACGACGGAGTAGTAATCCTGCTCCAGTGCACCGGTGAGGTACTTGTAGTTTGCAGAGTCGACATCGATGTCGGCAACAAAGCTCTGGCCGTCTGCATTGTGAACGATGCCGGTCAGCGTCGTGTTGTTCTGCATGACCGTGATGGTGCACTCGGCCTTGACGGTGCCGTCGAGCTTAGAGGCGGCGGTGATGACTGCCGTGCCCTCGCTGACTGCGGTGACAACGCCGTTTGCATCGACGGTGGCGATCTTCTCATCGGAGGAGGACCAGACGATGGAGCGGTCGGTCAGGTTCCACGGGGTCACGAAGGCCTCGAGGGCGGTCTTGTTGCCGCTGTAGAGCGTGGCGCTCGTCGTGGTGAGCTGGACCTTCTCAGGCTTGTCGGTCTTGCCGGTGGAGCCGCCCTGGCCGCGAACGATATACAGGCCGGTCATTTCGCCGGGCAGATCGGAGAGTGCCGTGCCGGCACCGGTCGTGAGGTCAAGCTTCACGAGCTTGTAGGTCGGACGTGCCCAACTGGAGGCTCGCACGAACTGTGCCCAGTAGAGCTCGCCGGTAGAGTGGTCAAAGGCCATGGACTGCAGATAGTTTGCCTTGAAGCCGGTCTTGCCGACGTTCGTCAGCTCGCCGATCTTGCCGTCCTCAGTCAGACGGAAGCTGTAGAGGTAGGTGTTGCGCGTGGAGGCGTTGATGACATAGAACGTACCGTCGTCACGGATGGCCAGCACCTGCGGCACTTCGCCGTCGCGGGACGAGGGCATCATGTCGCTCGTGATCGAGCCGACCTCGGTCAGCTCGCCGGTAAACATGTCGACGGTGACGAGCTTGCCGTACTGCGGCTCGCCGTTCTCGTCATTGAGAGCTGCCATGGCGTACAGCTTGCCGTCGGCCTTGTTATAAGCCATGTCGATCAGAATGGCGTTCAGGTAACACACGGGCGTCGGCTCGAACTTGCCGTGCTGCATAACGTACAGATAGCCATCCGTCGTGCAGGCCACGGTGTAGCCGTTGACATACTCCGCAGAAGCGAACTGGACATCGGCCTCTGCTGCAGTCTCCGGGGTCTTGGCTGTATCCGGCTCAAAGCGCGCCCAGGTGTTGTTCGTCGAGTTGAAGGCGAAGAAGCCATTGAGCTCCAATGCGGGCTCTTCGTCGCCGTCGTCGCCGCCGAGGCCAAGCTCGAGCTCATAGGCTCTTGCGTTGCCCGCATAGTCCACGACCACAACAACGACCTTGTCCTGCTTCATGGAAGCAGCGTTGACCGAAAGGCTCAGTGCCTCGTTTGCCGTCTGCTGGTTCGGAGAGAGCGTTCCGATAAGCTTGCCGTCCGTCGTGAGGAACTGGATGGCAGAGATGTACTGGTTATCCTGCGCCGCGATGTTGATGAGCTTGCGGCCCGCAGGATCGCTGGAGAAGAACATCTGGGTGACGGCCGGTGCCTCGTTATCGACGGTAACGAGCGTCTCCCACGCTGCACCCTTGCCGAGGCCGGTATAATTGCCGTTCTCGTCGGCGGTGTAGTACTCCGGTACGGCAGTCAGGACGAGCTCGAGCTTCGTGTTGTTCGGGAGCGCATTGCCCTCGTTGTCGGTGAAGCGCCAGCTGATGCCCTTCGTCGTCGAGGTGTAGGCCCAGGAGCCGTTATTCGTGTAGTAGAAGGCGCCGGACTGCTTGCCGTAGTCCTTGCTGAAATAAACCTCGCCGGTCTCTGCATTGCGGATGACGTAGCTGACGTCCTGCGCATTGCGGATCAGGTTATAGTTTATGGTCATGAGCGTATCGCCCGCGCGGACAGCCGTGCGGTCAGCAATAAACGCATCATCGTTGGCGTAGAGGTTCACGCCGAGGATGAAGGTGTTGCCGCTGCCCGCCTTCTTCACATTGTAGTAGTTCTCCCGCGCGATATTCAGGTACTTGTGCGGCATCTCGTTGAAGCGATCCTCGGCATAGACGCTGGTATCGAACATGGAGGAATCCGTCCAGTTGCCCCAGAAGGCCAGGAACGGGATGGACTGGCTGACGCCAAGCTTGCCCTCGGCATCGGTCTCGGCATTCAGGTAGACATAGCCCTCGAGGTAGTTGCCGTTGGAGAAGTTCTCCTCCATATACTGCTTGCCTTCCTCGTTCAGGCTCAGGGTTGCCTTGACCTGCACACTGCCGTTGGCCGGGACGGTCACGACGTCGTTGCTCTGCAGGCTCTCAAGCGTCTTGCCCTCATAGGAGCCGCCCTCGAGAATGTCGTTAAGGATCTGCGCATCGACCTCGTCGGCAGTGCCGTCGCCGTTCAGGTCGGCCAGAGAAGCGTCTGCAAGCAGCTCCAGTCCGGCGGCATGGTTCAGGATCGCCATGACGTCGCCGTCGTCAAGCTTGCCGTCTCCGTTGAGGTCGTAGCCCGCCGCATCGGTCGTGAAGACCGCATTTGCGCCGACTGCAACATCGTTCATGGCGATGAACTTCGTGCCGGACTCTTCATCCGTGACTGTTTCCGGCGCAAGCACACTGGCGCTGAGCCTGTAGGAGACGGACTTGTCCGTCAGGTTGTTGACATGGAACGAGAAGCTGTAGGTACCGGTGCGGGCGGGGTCGTCGCCGAACTCCACCTTGACCTTGCCGTCGTCGTTGCCGTCAATGGTCACATAGGCGGGGCTGTTCACGGCGTTCTCCACGTTGCCAAGGCCGGAGCCCTGTCTTCTCGGGGAATACTCCACGTCGGAATCCGGGTCCATGATGGGAACGGCCGTGCCCATCATCAGGCTCTGCGCCAGAGCGCGGGCCGTCAGGCCGGCCTTTTCCGCAAGGCCGTTCTCCCGGATGTACTGCGCGACAACGGCTGCCTGACCGGCAGCAGACGGAGACGCCATGGACGTGCCGCTCATCAGGCCGTAGGTGCCGTCCGTGCGCGTGGAATAGATGTTGCCGCCGGGAGCGGTGATCTCGGGCTTCAGAGACAGATCGCCGGGTACGCCCCAGGAGCTGAAGGAGCTCATGGTGATAACGCCGCCGGTGGCGTTCATGTCGGTGTAGACACCGCTGCCGTGGACGGTCAGCTTGCCGCCCCAGACGCCGTTCTCGTCCTGCGTGGCCGAGGCGAGGATCGCCTTCATCTGGTCGAGGCGGATTGTGATGAACGGGAGCTTCTTCGTGCAGGCCGCATAGATGGCATCGAAGCCGTCAACATTGTTATAGACGATAATGGCGGCAGCCTTCGCGGCATCCGCATTGATCTGCTTATCGGTGAAGGCAACGCCGTTGCCGCGGGAGACAAGGACGATCTTACCGGCCGTGTTCGCAAAGTCGGACTTCTCGCCGCCGTACTTCACGGTGTCGTCCGGGTCGGTCGGATCGCCGATGAACACGAAGTCATATTCCGTGCCGCTCTTGTCCTCGGACTTATCGAGCGTCGTAAAGGCTGCGCTCTTGCAGGTCGCGCCGCCGGTGAACGTCTTGCCTGCGCCGTCGGCGTAGGTGTAGTTCGCGCCGTTGACCGTAAAATACTCCGCGGTGTTGGCGATGTTGTCGGCACTGGCGACGGCCAGAGACTTCTCATAGGCGCCGGGGGAGCCGACGCGGCCGGTGTTGGAATCCTCGGCAAACAGCAGGCCGTTGACGGAGTCCTCTGCCCAGTTTCCGGAGTTACCGGCAGACATGCAAACGACGGTATCCGTCTCGTCCAGAGAATCCATGACATTGTCGAAGTACGCCTCGCCGGAGGTCGTGAAGCCGACCGCCGCGGAGCCAAGGGACAGGTTGACGCTGTCGCAGTCCAGAACGATGGCATCCTCGATGGCGGCGATGTAGTCATCGGCATAGGCGCCGCCGTTCTTGCCGAACACCTTCATAACGACGACCTGCGCATCGGGTGCAACGCCGACGACGCCGTTGTCAGCGTAGGTGTAGGTGCCGTCCGCATTTTCCACATAGCGGTTGGCCGTGGCGATACCGGCAACGTGCGTGCCGTGGTCGCCCTGCTGATCGTTGTCATGCGTGATGTCGAGAGTGGCGTCAATATAGTTGAAGCCGAAGGCGATCTTGCTGCTGACATACAGAGCATTGCCGGTCAGGCCCTCATAGCGCTCTGCGGCATGCAGCTGCGGCAGGACCTCGTTGATCTTCGCGGCGGTCAGCAGATTGTAATCCGCGATCTGCTTGCCGTTCTTCGTCGAGGTAACCAGCAGGCTGTAATCGAACGCAGCGCTGTTGAACGACGGATGGTCTGAATCCAGGCCGGTATCGACAATGGCGATGCGGCTGCCCGCACCGGTATAGCCCTCGAGCCAGGCGTTGTAGCTGCCGATCATATTGCCGGAGGAAATGGTGTTGAGATCGGCCTGCTCGCGCGGATCGATGCTGTACTGCGGAACGAGCATGACGCTCTTAACGCCCTTCAGCGCTTCGACCTCGTCCATCTTGCCGTAGGGCAGGTCGACGGACATGGCGTTGGCGGCCAGCGTCAGGTTCCAGTGAACGTTCAGCGTCTCGCCGGACAGCACGTTCGCAGAGATCTCTGCGGCCAGCGCTGCCTGCTTGGCCTCGAGCGCCTTGGACACTGCCATGGCGGCAGCATTGCCGGCGATGCCGCGGGTAGCGTAGCCCTGCTGCAGGACGGGCTTGTCCTCCAGCACGACGAACACACGCACGACATCGGTGTCGGCATAGGGAGCCTCTTCCGTTTCGGTCTCGTCCGCAGCGGCATTGTCTTCCGTTGCAAGATGCAGGCCGTCGGTGGAGATCTCATGATAATTCGCGGTCTGATCCTCCGCCATCGCGGAGACGCCGGACAGCAGGCCGGTGACCATGCACACGACCAGCAGCAGCGAAAGGACCCGTTTCAGATTCCAGTGCTTCATTCTTCTATCCTGCGCTCCTTTCATGCGAGATTCTCAAGGTAGACCATGATGATCTTCGCAAACTGTGCGCGCGTTGCCTGGCCCTGCGGCTCCAGCATGCTGTCGCCGACGCCGTTGACGACGCCGTTCGCAGCAGCCCAGCGCATGGCGGGAAGCGCCCAGCTCGAGACCTTTGCGGAATCCTTGTATGCATTGAGTGCGGCGACATCCGTCTTCCAGGTGTTGCCCTCGCTCTGCCAGCAGCGGAACAGCATGGTGACCATCTCCTCGCGGGTCACATTCTGCTCCGGCTTGAACGTGCCGTCTTCATAGCCCTTGACGAGGCCCTGCTTGCTGGCCCACTGCACATAGGGTGCATACCAGCTGCCGGCCTTGACATCGGAGAAGCTCGTTCCGGTATAGTCGGACGTCTTCACACCGGCGGCGCGGCCGAGGACCGTGACGACCATGCCGCGCGTCAGAGTGGCATCCGGGGAGAACGTCGTCTTGCCCGTGCCCTTCATCAGGTCATTGCCGAGGACATAGTCCACAGCATTGTGATACCACTGCGTCTGATCGACATCCTTGTAGCTCTTGGACGGGCAGTTCTTACCGTTGCAGGCCACATAGATCCTGATCGGGAAGTCAGCGATCTTCGTCGTCTCATAGTTCTTGTCCGTCACCTTGGCGCCGGACACCTTGAAGGTATAGCTCTTCGTCGCTGCGTTCGTGAACGTCAGCGTCAGCACGGCCTGATCGGACTCGGCTGCACCGCCGACCCAATTGCAGACGACCTTTCCCTTCTCCTTTGTGTTTGCCACTGCAAGCGGCAGACCCTTTTCGGTCTTGCTGAGCGTCAGCGAGCTGTCGTAGCTGAGCGTGAAGGCTCCGCTGCGCACGGCACTGCCGCCGCGAAGACTGAGTGTGACTGTGACCGTGCCGTCCGCGGCATTGGCCGTGCCATAGAGCGCCGGGGCGTCCGCAGCGGACACCGGCAGGACCAGGCAGACCAGCAGCAGGCAGGCCAGCAGCAGCGCAGTCAGTTTTTTGCGCATTGCATATCCCATCCTTTCCTTTTTGGCTCGTTAGCGCTTTGCTCCGCTAACGCGTTGTAAACTGCGACTTTAATTATGCCACATACTGTATGGAAATGCAAGGAAAAATTTGCCTGACTTTCTGTTTTTCTGTCGTGGAATATCCATATTAAACGTCCTCATTTGCCAGCTAATCACAATTCATTCCCTTCTGGTGTGCTGTTCACTCTATTTTCTTTCACAAATATTCTTTCAGCCCCGCGTATATTCGTTTTACATTTCGTCTCTCATTTCAGCCGTATGCAGACAGCTGTCCGCGACACGGAGACGCAAAAAGCTCCTGCGCATGCAGTGCACACGCAGGAGCTTCGGATATTTGGGATCAGGGAATATCGCGGATGACTTCCTCGGGCGAAAGATCGAGCTGCTCCGGCTCGCGCAGGAGCTTTTCGAAGTACTTCATGACGGTCGCGTAATAGAAGCCGTCGACGATACGCTCGTCCGTATTCATGACGAAGTCGACATAGCGGCGCGTCACGGGCTTGCCCTGCAGGTCGAGCTCGACCTTGCGGTACTTACGGCCAAAGGCGACGAAGACAGGAAGGTTGCCGAAGTTATAGAGGTGGTGGACGATAGGCGGGATGCCAAGCGAGCCCATGGACGTGAAGATGACCGTGCCATGGAAGGGGCTGAGATCCGTCAGGAACGTCGGCAGCAGGCCGAAGTAGTCCAGCGTCTTCAGGAACCAGACAACAAACTTCAGCAGGAGGCGCGGCATACTGGCCAGCAGAGCCGCGACATGGTCGAACGTGCTGTCGAGCGGGGTGTTTTTGACCTCGTCGATGAGGGCGTTCAGCTTCTCATAGACCTCCTTCGTCGTGTCCGTCGGCTTGAGGTGGAGCTTGATGGTCGTCTCCTCGCCGTCCGTGCGCATGTCCTTCTTGATGGTCATGGTGAACTGGACGTCGTCATCGCGCTGATAGACGCGCTGACCGGAGAAGAAGCGGTTCACGCCGGGGTACTTTGCGATGCAGCGGACATAGGCCGCAAGCAGCACATGCGTCAGACCGAAGGACTCCATGCCTTCCGCGCGCTTCTGGCGGATGTAGCGCTCGACCTTCGAAATTTCGAACGTTGTCTGGATGGAGTTGCAGGCATCGTTGCGCGTGGGCATGATGTAGCCCGCGACGATGTTCATCGGGCTGAGCGTGCGGATAAGACGGCCATCCTTGCGGTCGCCCCACGTCGGGTGGTAAGCCCCGTCCGTGAACGGCCGCATCGCGAGCACGGCGACGACGGCGCTGCCGGCCATGGCGATGTTGGAGATCTTGACAAGGCGGTACCAGACGGCAATCGTGCAGCCGGCCACTGCCAGATCATAGATGAGGATGGCCAGCGGGACCAGCAGCGTGAACAGCAGCGGATAGGACACCGGGATCTTGCCGGTGATGGTCAGGCGATAGATCAGATAGAGCAGCAGGTACAGGATCCAGCACATCACGACATAGCGCATATAGCCGAACAGGGCGTAGCCGCCGTGCAGGTGCAGGTCGAGCGCCGCCTGTCCGAAGTAGACGCAGGCCCAGAAAATGGGCTTCGACGTGCGATAGAACCGCGTCTCCCCTTCCAGCACGAGCTGGAGCGCAAAGCCGAGGCTCACCGCCATCGGCAGGACCTTCTGGAACCAGATGTTCACGGTGCTGATCACGGCTCCCTCGCCGAGGCAGAGCGCGAGGATCTGCAGAACGATGGAAGCCAGCGACAGGGCCGCGGCGATCCAAGTCAGCGGGTTTTTCCGGCTGACATAAAAACGGGTCTGTTGTTTCATGGTTTCCCTCTCTTTCTAGGGAACCTCTGAATAAATCGGCTGCGGCGCTCAGCGGGTCTTTCGCCCCAACTTATCGGTTTGAAAATCTTGAAATATTGCGCAGCCGTTGGCGGCTTTGCCGCCTTACGGATGCGGCATGCCCCTTGCGGGTACACAAAGTATTCCTGCAATTTCCAAACCTCAATTTGGAACAAAATCCCTCGCTGACCGCTCTTGCAATTTAATCAGAGGTTCCCTAGGGTATTTCAGCTTGTTGAAAAATGTCCTTCCGGATCTTTTCTGCCAGGCTGCAGTCTGTTTCCTCATTTCTGTGCTTCATACATTATTAAAGCGTAATTCCAGCCGTGTGTCAACCTGCAAACGGCCGCAAATGCGCAAAAAACCGCTGCAAAATGGAGCACATTTTGCAGCGGTTTGTTGAATTTTGGATCAGAGGGCGCGAAAGATCAACAGGAGCAGGAAGCCCATCAGCAGCAGAATGCCCAGACAGATCGGAACGATCGTAAGCAGGGCGCTGAAGATCATCGTGGAGACATCGTGCTTTTCCAGCGGGATGCCCTCCTCCGGTGCTTTCTCGGACTCACCGCTGCGCTCCTTCTGGAGTGCGCGGGCCCGGGCGAGCTTTTTGCGGAACATCACGCCGCCCATCAGACTGCGGCGCTCCGGCAGCTCCGGAAACTTCAGTGTTCTTCCCTGCGGCTCGTTCTGCTGGGCGGCCTCAGGCTGCTCGGCATCCTGACGCTCCCCACTGCCCGTCTTGCGCTCACTCATTGGTGTGCAGCTTGTGGTGGCAGGCTACAAAGTGGTTCGGCGTGACCTCCTCCCAGTCAGGGACGACGTGGGTGCAGATCTCGGTGCAGTACTTGCAGCGCGTGTGGAACTTGCAGCCCTTCGGCGGGTTGACCGGACTGGGGATATCGCCCTCGAGCACCGCCAGGTCACGCTTTTCCTCCGTCGTCGGGATGGATTCAAGCAGGGCCTCGGTATACGGATGCATCGGGTGGTCAAAGATCTCCTGCGAGTCGGCAAGCTCGACGAGATTGCCCAGATACATAACGCCGATGCGGTCGGAGATATACTTAACGACCGACAGATCGTGCGTGATGAACAGGTAGGTCAGGTGCTGCTGCTCCTTCAGGTCCTGCAGCAAATTGATGATCTGCGACTGGATGGAAACGTCCAGAGCCGAAACGGCTTCGTCGCAGACGACAAACTTTGGATGCACGGCAAGGCTGCGGGCAATGCCGATTCTCTGGCGCTGACCGCCGGAGAACTGATGCGGATAGCGATGCAGGAAGTAGGGAGCCAGGCCGCAGTCCTCCATGGTCTGCAGGATCTCCTCATGCATACGCTCGTTGGCCTTCTTGCAGTACTTGTGCGCCAGCAGGCCCTCGCCGATGATGTTGGCGACGGTCATACGGGGATTCAGGGAGGAATACGGATCCTGGAAGATATACTGCATCTGGCAGCGCAGGGTACGGACCTCCGGATAGGTCAGGCGCGCAAGGTCGATGCCATTATCGAGCAGAGACTCGTGCTTCTGGAACTCGGGGTCAGCGGCGTACTTCGCACGCATGGCATCGATACGCGTATCAACCTTTGCAATCTCGGCACGGGCGGCCTCGACGAGCTTGTCATGCGCGGCGACCTTCTCAGCCAGCTTGTCAAGCTTGCCCTTGCGGCTGTCATAGCCTCTCTCGCCCGCTTTGAGCTTCGAGAGCTTGAAGGCCTCCTCGTCATAGTTGAGCTTGACGGGGGCGCGCTTCTCGATGGCCTTGTGCAGGTCACAGCAGCGGTCGTGGCGCTCGGAGAAGATCTTCATGACCGGGCCGAGGTCCTTGGCGGTGATAAAGCCGCCGATGACATTCACGATGTTCAGATAGGCGTCGTTCGCAGCCTTCTTCGCAGCCGTGAGATCGTTGTGCATGTGCAGGCGCTTCTGCTCATCGGCAGCATCATAGACCTTCTGCATCTCGTCGCGCTTCTTTTCGAGCGCGGCCAGCTCATGCAGGCCGTGGGGCAGATGGCGGATGGTCTTTTCGATATACTCGGGGGCCAGCTCATCACGGGACGCGCCATAGTACATCGTCTTGCCGTCGGTCTGACGGTAGAGCTGCAGCAGCGTGCGTCCGAACGTGGACTTGCCGCAGCCGGACTCGCCGACGAGGCCGACCGTTTCGCCTTCGTAGATATTCAGGCTGATGCCGTCGTTCGCCTTGACGTACAGGCCCTTCTTTTTGCCGACCGGGAAATACTGCCGCAGGTCCGTGATCTTGAGAAGAACATTATTTCTTTCCATGCCGGTCCTCCTTCCGCGGGTAGAAGCAGCGAACCTGCTGCGTCTCGCTGACGTGAATCATCTCGGGCTCCTCATTGAGGCAGCGCTCCGTGGCGTATTTGCAGCGCGGGGCGAACTTGCAGCCCTTCGGGAGCTTGAGGGGGTGCGGCACTGCGCCGGGGATGGCGTCCAGACGCGTATGCGTCGGGGTGCTCAGGCGCGGAATGGAGTTCATCAGGCCCTCGGTGTAGGGATGAGAGAACTCAGCGTCCATGAAGATTGTACCGGCGGGCGCCATCTCCACGACCTGACCGCAGTACATAACGGCCACGTCGTCCGCGATCTGGCGGATAACACCGAGGTCGTGGGTGATGAAGATGATCGAGGTGCCGTGCTCTTCCTTCAGATCGTTCATGAGCTTCAGGATCTGCGCCTGAATCGTAACGTCCAGAGCCGTGGTGGGCTCGTCCGCGATGAGCAGCTTCGGCTTGCAGGCCAGTGCCATGGCGATCATGACACGCTGGCGCATACCGCCGGACAGCTGATGCGGATACTGCTTGGCGACGATGTGCGGATTCGGGATCTTGACATCGGCCAGCATTTCGATGACCTTTGCGGCAGCCTGCTTCTTCGTCATGCCCTGATGGATAATGAACGGCTCACTGACCTGACGGGACACGGTGAAGACCGGGTTCAGGCTGGTCATCGGCTCCTGGAAGATGACGGAGATATCATTGCCGCGGACGGAATACATTTCCTTCTCGGTGAGCTTCGTGAGGTCACGGCCCTCGAAGAGGATCTCGCCGCTGTCGATATAGCCGTTGCCGTCGAGAAGCTGCAGGATGCTCATGGCGGAGACGCTCTTGCCGGAGCCGGACTCGCCGACGACGCCAAGCGTGCGTCCGGTCTCAACGGAATAGGAAACGCCGTTGACCGCCTTGACAATACCCTTCTTCGTGCGGAAGAAAGTATGCAAATCTTTTAATTCAAGTAATGCCATATCTCTTCCCTCCCTTATTTATCGCGGTCAGACTTCGGATCCATGACGTCACGGAGCGTATCGCCGACGATGTTGATGCAGATACAGGTGATCGCAAGGAAGATCGCCGGGAACAGCCAGCGCCACCAGAAGTTCTTGATGACGGTGGAGTTGTTTGCGCCGTTAAGCATATTGCCCCATGTCGGACGCGGGTAGGTGACGCCGAAGCCGAGGTAGCTCAGCGTGGACTCCGTCAGCATGCAGGTCGCAAAGTCGAGCGTCAGCGTGACGAAGATGACCGAGACAATGTTCGGCAGGATATGACGGAATGCGATGCGGGACTCGCGCAGGCCCATGGCCTTGGCGGCCGTGACATACTCCTGCTCGCGGGCGAGGAGGATCTGGCCGCGGACGAGGCGGGCCAGGCCGGTCCAGCTCAGCAGGCCAAGGATGACCATGAGGATGAAGATTTTTTCATTCTCGCTGATGTCCATCTGCGCCATGAGGGCGGACAGAATCATCGCGAACGGCAGGAACGGAATGGCGCCGAAAATCTCGGTGAAGCGCATCAGGAACATATCGACCTTGCCGCCGAAGTAGCCGGAGATACAGCCGATGATGATGCCGATGATCGTGGAGATGATAACGGCGATCGCACCGATGGTCATCGTCATCTTACCGCCCTGAATGATACGCAGGGCAACGTTCGCGCCGTAGTTATCCGTGCCGAAGAGGTAGCCCTTCAGGCCCCACTTGCCCATGAGCTCGTGGTTGGAATCGACCGCGTAGCTCTGGAACGCGCCGCCGAAGATGTCGGACGCGCCCTGTGCGTCGTCAGGGACCTTGCACTGGCCGAGGGTGTTGCTGCCCCAGGAGAACACACGGCCCTCGCTGGTCAGCGCGGTGTAGTGATAGGTGCCGGAGACGATCTTGACGATCTCTTCGCCCTCATGCAGCTTGGGCATGGCCTTGCTGCTCGTGTCGAAGTCGCCGACGAAGCCGACGGTACCGTCGTCGAGCAGGGCGCAGACCGTCTTGCTCGTGGCATAGATGCTCGTGATCTTGCGGCCATTCAGGAACTCGCGCAGGGGAACCGTGGCGGAGCCCATGTTGTCGCGCATCTGATCATACAGGCCGCGCTTGCCGGTGTAGACGGAGTTGCCGTCCGTCACCGCGACGACATAGTTCAGCGTGAAGTCGATATCCGTGAGCTTGCCGTCCAGCGTGGCTACGGTGTCGAAGTTCTGATAGGTGTTCTTGTTGCCCCACATATACAGGGTGCCGTCGTTCATCAGGATGGCCGTGGCCTGATAGCCGCAGGTAATCTTCTTGATGTTGGAGGCATCGATGGTGCCGTTGAGGAGCTCGTCCGGCTCGGGAGCGATGTTGGGGTTCACCGCCGGGTCAAAGTAGCCGTACTGGCCGAGCTTGTTTGCGCCCCAGGCGTAGACCTTGCCGTTCTCACCGACAGCAACGATGTGATCGATACCGGCAGCGACCCAGGCGATCTTCTCATTCTGAACCTCTTCCGGGATATCGGCGACGTCAATGCCCGTCGTGCCGAGGCCCGTTGCGCCCCAGACGTAGACCTTGCCCGCGTTGGAAAGGCCGACGGAGAAGCTTCCGTAGCTGTCGATCATCTTGATGTCGTTCTTCAGCTCGCTCGGGACGGAGAGCATGGACATCGTGGGCGGCAGGTTGGCCTGCGTGACTTCGGTATAGGTGTCAGTGTAGGTCGTCATGAACAGCGGGCCGATGAAGACCAGCAGGAACATGGCGATGACCACGCAGAGGGCGCCGACGGCGAGCTTGCGCTCCATAAAGCCGCGGACGATCTGCTTGACCGGGCTGACAATCTCTTCGACGTCGTTTTTGGCTGCGCGCTTGGCCTCGATATCATCGGCCAGGCCCTTGCTGCCGCCAAAGAAGAGGCGGCCGAGCCAGCTGCGCTTCGCGGAGGAATTCTTCTTGCTCATGCTCTTACCCCCTTACTTGTTGACTCTGACGCGCGGGTCGACCAGGCCATAGACAATGTCAATGACAAGGTTGCCGAGCAGCGCGACGACGACATAGAACAACTGCATCAGGATCGTAACATCGTAGTCCGAGGTACGCAGGGACGAGATCATGAGCTTGCCCATGCCGTTGAGGCCGAACATGTCTTCAAAGATCAGGGAGCCCGCAAAGATGCTGGTGAACCAGCCGACGATCATCGTGACGATGGGGATCAGGGCGTTGCGCCATGCGTGAGAATAGATAACGGTCTTTTCCTTGACGCCCTTGGCGCGCGCGGTACGGATGCAGTCCATGGACAGAGCATCGATCATGGAGGCACGGACGTAGCGCGTCATGCTGCCCAGAGAGCAGAACGTCATGGTGATGAGCGGGAGGGCCAGATAGTACATGCGGTCGGTGAACCACTTGAAGCCCTCGTAGCTGCTGCCCGGTGTCTTCATGCCGCTGGCCGGGAACCAGCCGAGCAGAGCGCAGAAGACCCAGATAAACAGAATACAGATAATGAAGCTCGGCAAGCTGTAGCCGATGATGGTAAAGACCTGTGTGAAGCGGTCGAATTTGCTGTTTTTGCGCACGGCGCAGGCGATACCAAGCGGAATGGTGATGGCCAGCGCCAGAATCGTGGCGAAGATGTTGATGAAGATCGTGTTCTTCATCGGAGCGGCGACAACGTTAACTACATCTTTTTTGTACTGATAGGAATAGCCGAAGTTGCCCTGCAGGAGGCCATTGAGCTTGCCTTCCTTGCCAGTGTAGGGGTTATCCGCATAGGGATACAGGCCGACCCAGCGCAGATAGCGGAGGATCATGTTGTTGGTTTCGGTGCCGTAGCTGATCTGATACATTTCGTACCGTTCCTCGAACCACTTGGCCTGTGCCTCGGCGGACATACCGGCGAGCTGCTGCTTCATGGCGACCTGATCGGCCTTCGCATCGGTATAGGCGCGGTTGCTCGGGGTCAGGTTGTAGATCATGAAAATCACGATCGACAGGATAAACAGGACCAGGAACATGTAGCCGATTCGCTTGAGAACGTATTTGAACATAAGGTACTCTCCAGTCTGTCGCCCGCACGACAGTAGATTTGGCAGCGCGGGGGAAGAATCGCCCCCGTTGCCATGACGGGGCAATCTGTTTCTGCGCGGGTCAGGATCAGGCTGCGGCGGGACCGCAAGCCGCGGGGATAGGGTGTATCTGAAAAGCCGCTTCTGCACAAGAGCGGATCCGGGAAGAATGCGGCACTTTACCGGGCTGGACCACAGGGCGGGCTTTCAGATACACCCTATGGATAAACATGCGCGCCAGAGGTGATAACTGTGAAAAGAAGTTATTTGACAGTGCGCCGTGATACACAGGGTTTTGAATCCACAATCACGGGACGGGGGCGAACCCCCATCCCGTGATCTCGGATACTTGATGCGTCAGTCAGGCCGGAAGGCCTGCCGCCATTAGCTCAGCCAGTAGATATCGGCCTCGTCCTTCAGATAAGCAATGGAGTTGTTCTCATAGAAGGAGGGATCGATGGACCAGTTGTAAGAGTAGTCGTATGCAGCGGAGGTGAAGCCGGTTGCATAGTTGAAGCAGCTGTACATCGGGGTGCCGGAATAGAAGCCGTACACAGCCTGCTGATAGAACTCGTCGAGCATCGGAGAGAAGTCGCCCGTGGTCTTCTGGATCACGATACCGGCAGCGGCGATGTTAGCGCCCTGCTCGAAGTCGGTGACCAGCAGATCAGAGAAGGGGTTATCGGTGGTGCCGTACCAGTTGAGGACCAGCGGCATGTAGTAATCGTCGCCGACCTTCGTGGTCACATAAGCGCCGTCGATGGACTTGTAGGTCTTGTCGTTCTCGTCGGCATACTCAGCCGGGATCTTCTTGTAGCGGACGCCCTCAACGTAAGGCTCGCCGTTTGCATCATAGATCCAGCCGTCAGCCTCGAGGACTGCGATGGCGGTATCGGCAGAGGTGTCGTACGCGTTCAGCAGCATGCCGTTGGCAGCAGCTTCCTTGTACATCCAGGAGCCGGCGTAGTAAGCGCCGTCAACAACGCCGCCGTAGCCGCTGGTGAAGGTCTTCGCGAAGGAAGCACGATCCAGGCAGTAGGTGATGGCCTGACGGACAGCAGTGAACTGAGCGGGGCCATAGTCGTTACGGAACTGCAGCTTGCCGTAGCCGGCGCGGCTGTAGTGGGTGTAAACGAAAGCGCCGTTGGAGTTGTCGCAGGCAGCGACAGCCTCGTCGGTCTCGGCACCGCCGGTGATGCCCATGAGGACGTCAACGCCGCCGGACTTCAGATCGTCGAGCTGGGTAGCGGAGACGATCTTCTTGTAGATGACCTTCGCGATGGAGGGCTTTGCGCCTTCGTAGTTGCCGGGGAAGTTCGGGTTCAGGGTCAGGATCGCGGACTTATCGCCCTCGTCGTAGGACTCCACGACATACGGGCCGGAGCACGCATAGGTGGTGTCGGCGTTGTTGGAAGAAGCAACGAGATGAGCAGCCATGTCGAAGCTGTCGCCGGTCTTGTTGTAGAAGCCGTCGGTGAAGTAGCAGCCTTCGCCGTCGTCAGCGATGTCGTAGTCGCCGCACCACAGTTCCTTGACGAACGGGGAGAAGCCGGCATAGCTGATGGCATAGTAGTAGTTCGCATACTCAGCCTTAACGGTGACGGAGAACTGGTTGTCGGCCAGCAGGCGCAGGCCGGCAAAGGTCTTGGAGACGCCGTCGCCCTCGTTGGTGCCGTCGTAAGCGTTGAATTCCTCAAAGCCGACCATCGTCAGGCCAGCCTGGCGATCCTTGCCCTCAGCCTCGGCGGCGACGAGGGTGGAGAAGACCATGGGGAAGTACAGATAGTTCTTCGCGGTGACGGGGGTGCCGTCGCTGAAGAGCAGACCGTCGTTCAGGGTGATGGTGTAGGTGAGGGTGCCATCCTCATTCTCAACCTTGTCAAGCTGCTTGACGACCGTCTTGTTGACCTCGAAGCCGCCTTCCTTGGTGGTGGCGACAGTTTCCAGGCCGTTGATGAGGTTGTCAACGTCAAGGTCAGCAGCACCGGGGTTGGAGCCGCCGAACGGGGAATAGCGGAACTTGCCGGACAGGTCGGTGGTGTTGCCGATGATGATGTCGTTGTCGGCCTTCTCACTCGTCCAGTCGATCAGAGCCTTTGCCGGGCCCCAGTACGGGTTCGTCGGATGCTCGTCAACGCCCTTGATCTTTGCGTTGTAAACATCGTAGTACTCGTTGCTGTAGAGCGGGATCTCCGGGAGGAGATAGTTCCAACGGGTCATGTAGTACTTCCACCAGGCGGCGTAGACGTCGTCCTCGGTCTCGTACTGGGAGTTCTCGGGAACAGCGGTCTTGTAGACCATTGCCATGGACAGGAAGTCCATGCCGAGCTCATAGGTCTTGCCCTCGTACTCGACGTAAGCCAGACCGGTGGTCGGATCCTCCTGCACGTCGTCGATCGTGACCTTGTCGCCGATCTCGTCGTACAGCTCGGTGTAATCCTTGCCCCACTCCTTGCCGTTCAGGAGCTGTGCAGCGGACGGCTTGTACTCGTCAGCCGGCTGCTCCTGCGTCTCAGTGGGAGTCTCTTCGCTGCCCTGCGTGGGGGCTACGGTTTCCTCGTCTGCCTTCTTGCAGCCGGCGAACACGGTGACGACCATGACCAGAGCAAGAACCAGAGTCAGAAGCTTGAGAAGATTCTTTTTCATTGCGTTACCTCCTACAAAATTTGTATATTATGCTGTGATATTCACAGATAATATCGAGCAAAGCACTTGTGTCCGTATGCGGCGGACAACCCTTGGATGCTTTCTGAAAAGTTTGGTAATACTATAACACAATTCCCTTGCAGAATCAACAAAAAAGAACGAATTTTTTTCCCTTTGAAAATCTTCTGTGAATTTTTATAGCAGACCGGTGGATAATTTTTTTGATTTCATGAAATGTTCACAAGATACGCGCATCCTGACACGACCTGCCGAAAATCACGCTTTCTGTCATCCACCGCTCGGGGACTATGCAAGGTGCATTCAGGCCTCGGCAGGTCTGTTTTCCCGGATCCAGTCGCGGATACCGGAGCCGACCTCGCGGATGCAGCCGTCCTCGTACGGTATACGCAGACCGACGCTTTGGCACAAATCGGCGAACGTCTTTGTTCCTGCCTGGTCGACAAAGGCCAGATATTTCTCCCACGCTGCCTTGCGGTCCTGCAGAGAGAGCGTCCAGACCTGGAACGCGACCGTACCTGCCATACAATAATCAATATAGTACAGCGGATTGAGATAAATGTGCGGTTTCCACTGCCAGTGGGCGTAGCGGCCGTAGAAGGGCAGGCCGTCCATGCTCAGCCAGGGGCGGTACTTCTTCTCGAGCTTCTCCCACACGCCGTGGCGCTCATCCGGCGTCAGGTCCTCATTTTCATACATCAAATGCTGGAATTCATCCACCATGCAGCCATAGGGGATAAAATCGAGGCTGTCTTCACAGTGGGCAAGCTCGTATTTTGCCGTTTGCGCGCCGAAGAAATATTTATGATAATCCTGCGTCAGAAATTCCATGCTCATGGAGTGGCATTCGCAGGCCTCGATGGTCGGTTCGCGCAGGTCCGGGTAGATATCGCTGTTCATTGCGCGGTAAAATGCGAAGGCGTGACCGGCCTCGTGGGTCAGCACATCGACGTCTCCGGCTGTGCTGTTAAAGTTCGAGAAGATAAACGGAGCCTTGTATTTTTCAAACATCGTACAGTAGCCGCCGGGGGCCTTGCCCTCGCGGGACAGCACGTCGAGCAGCTCGTTGTCGTAGAGGAAGTCGACGAATTCCTTCGTCTCCGGGCTGAGCTCCTCATACATTCTGCGGCCTGCGGCGAGGATCTCCTCCGCCGTGCCCTCCGGGGCCGGGTTGCCGTCCGGGAAGCGGAACTTGTCGTCGTAAATGTACAGGCGGTCGACGCCGATGCGCTTGCGCTGGGCCTCCTTGACCTCCGCAATGATGGGGACAAGATCGTTTGCGATCTGGTCGCGGAAGGCCGCCAGCTCCTTCTGTCCATAGCAGTTGCGGCCGAGGCGGTCATAGCCGAGCTGAATGAAGTTCGGATAGCCAAGCATGCGGCCCTGCGCATTGCGGTTGTGGACGAGCTTGTCATAGATCTCGTCCAGCTCCGCGCGGTTTGCATCAAAGACCTTGCCCTCGGCCTCGTAAGCGGCGCGGCGTACGGCACGGTCGGCGCTGACCTTGTACTTGCCGAGCATCGGCATGGGCATGGTCTTGCCGTCAAATTCCACGGTCATGTTGGCATAGAGCTTCTGATAGCGGGACGTCAGGCGGTTTTCCTCCTGCATAAGCTCCACAAGCTCCGGCTTGAAGCTGCGGCGGCTGATCTCGAGCTTCAGGAACAGCAGGCTGCCGTAATGGGCCTCCAGCTCCGGGCGGAACTTCGAGTCCAGCATGGCCTCGTTCAGGCGCTGGAAATAGACGCTCAGCTGGGGCCAGCTCTCGTCGAAGAACGTTGACTCGGCGTCATAGAATTCATCGCGCGTGTCGATGGTATGGCGGGCATTGGCAAGGCTTCCCATCGTATTGAACTCCACGGACAGGTCCGTAACGCGGTCGTACTGCGCGATCTGCTCCTGCGCGCTTTCGGCGGCGAGGAAGGCCTCGGTGCAGGCCGTCAGGTTCGCCTTCATGGCTTCCAGGTCGGGACGGGAATAGGGCATTTCAGAAAACTTCATGGGATCGCTCCTTTCGTATCGTTTGGGGTGTCGCCGGGAGATATTTCTACTCTATAGAGATATGCGCTTCGGGATCCGACGGTTCCAGCAGGCAGAAGCCGCCGCGCATCAGGACGACCTCGCCCGTGGGCGACGGTGCCGCGCTTTCGGCAAAACGGACGCGGCCTGCAGGCAGGACCCACTCCCCGATGGAATGGTTCACGCATACGATCAGTCGCTCATCTCCGAAGGCGCGTGAAAAGGCGATGCGGCCGTTTCCGGCGGCCAGCACGCGCAGGCCGCCGCGCCGCAGGGCCTCGCTGCTGCCGCGCAGGGCGGTCATCATGCGGTAATAGGCCTGCAGCTCCTCGTCCTCGCGGCCCCATGGATAGCAGGCACGGCAGAACGGATCCTCAAAGCCCTCCATCCCGGCCTCGTCGCCGTAGTAGATGCAGGGCATACCGGGCAGGGTAAACTGCAGGAAGACCGCCATGCGCAGCCGCATCAGGGCGGTCTTGCGCTGCACCGGCGTCATGCGGCGGTGCGCCCGCTCGTCCTTCGTGCCGCAAAACGGCTCGCCCAGCACGGTCAGGATGCGCGGCGTGTCATGCGTGCCGAGGTGGTTCATCACGCAGGAGAGCACCTCAGGCGGATAATTCTCCGCCAGCGTCATCAGACTTTCGCCCAGCGCCGTGCCGTCGTCCGCATCCGTCAGGAAGGCCACGATGGCGTTGCGCCACGGGTAATTCATGACGGAATCCAGCTCGCCGTCGACAAAATAGCGGCGGGAAACGCCGTAGGCACGCTTATTCGACGCGTCCTCCCAGACCTCGCCGAGCAGCAGGCTCTGCGGGTCGATCTGACGCATCCGACGGCGCAGGCGGCGGACAAATTCATCCGGCAGCTCGTCGACGACGTCGAGCCGGAAGCCGTCCGCGCCGAGGCGCAGCCAGTGGGCGATGACGGAGTCCTCATCCTCAATAATATAATGGAGATACGTCTCGTCCAGCTCCTCGACGCATGGGAGCGTGCGGATGCCCCACCAGGCCTCGTAATCGTCGGGATAACGGTGGAAGCGATACCAGCGGCGGTACGGCGAATTGGGGTCGGACACTGCACCGTGGCCGAACACATGGTTCGCGTCAAAGTAGACGCTGTTGCTGCCCGTGTGGGAGAACACCCCGTCGAGAATGACGCGTATACCGCGCGCGTGAGCCTCGTCGCACAGGGTGCGGAAGTCCTCCTCCGTGCCGAGCATGGGGTCCGGGCGGCGATAGTCGGCCGTGTCATAGCGGTGGTTCGACCACGCCATGAAAATCGGGTTCAGGTAGAGAACGCCGACGCCCAGCTCCTGCAGATACGGCAGCTTTTCGCGAATGCCCGCAAAATTTCCGCCGAAAAAGTCGTTGTTCCGCACCTCCCCGTGCGCATCGGGGCGGTACTCCGGCAGCTCATCGGGGCTTTCGTGCACCCAGAACGGCTGGAGCTTATAGGTCAGGTCGCAGCTGCCGCTGCGGGCAAAGCGGTCAGGGAAGATCTGGTACATCACGGCGCCCGGTGCAAAGTCCGGCACCGTAAAATCGGCCGGAATGACGCTGAGCTGCCACTTCTCCCCTGCCTCCATATTCGTCTCGCGCCCCTGACGGAACAGGCGGAAGCTGTCGCCGCCGTGCTTGTCGATGCGGAACCAGTAAAAATGCAGCCCGGTCTCCTGCCGGGTGAATTCGAGACGCCAGAGCTCATAGCCGTCCTCGCCGCGCGAGACGAAGGAAAACGGCAGCTCGGCGCACACAGCGTGCTCGCTGTCCTCCAGCATCAGGCGGACGCCGGACGTGCCGACCTCCGTCGGGATGCGGATCTGCAGAACGCAGCATTCCCCCGTCCGGAGCGTTCCGAACGGGGTCTTGTACTGCGTCTGACGGCTGTCAAACAGGATGCGCATCTCAGTCGAGATTCCAGATCTCGTCCGCGTATTCCTTGACGGCGCGGTCCGAGGAGAAGATGCCGGCCTTGGCGATGTTGATAAGGGACATGCGGGCAAAGTGCTGCTTATCCTGATAGACCGCGGCGACATCGCGCTGCGCGCGGGCGTAATCCTGGAAATCGGCCAGCGTCATATAGGGGTCAGCCGTGCCGAAGCGGTTCGTGAGCAGCGAATCGACCAGATCGTCGAAGCGTTGGCCGAGCACGCCGGACGTGAGCATGTCGAGCACGGCCTGCAGCTCCGGCGTGACGAATTCCGTCGGATGGTAGCCGCGCTGCCACAGCTCCTCGACCTCATGGGCCTTCATGCCAAAGAGGAAGATGTTCTCGTCGCCGACCTGCTCGTGGATCTCGACGTTCGCGCCGTCGAGCGTGCCGATGGTCACGGCGCCGTTGATCATGAGCTTCATGTTGCCGGTGCCGGAGGCCTCCTTGCCCGCGATGGAGATCTGCTCGGAGATATCGGCGGCCGGGATGATGATCTCCGCAAGGGAGACCTTGTAGTCCTCAAGGAAGACGACCTTCAGCTTGTCGTTGACGTCCGGGTCGTTATTGATGAGCTTCGACGCAGCGACGATGAGGCTGATGATCTGCTTGGCGCGGATATAGCCCGCGGAGGCCTTGGCCGCGAAGATGAACGTGCGGGGCATGAAATCGCCGTGCGGATTGGCCTTGATCTGGCGGTAGAGATACAGAACATGCAGGATGTTGAGCAGCTGGCGCTTGTACTCATGCAGGCGCTTGATCTGGATATCGAAAATGGAATCCGGGTCGACGCGCACGCCGTTCTGGTTCTCGATGAGAGCGGCGAGGCGCTCCTTGTTCTTGCGCTTGATGGCCATGAGGTCCGCAAGCACCTTTTCGTCATTCTGATACGGCAGGAGCTTCTCGAGTGCGCGGGCATCCCGCAGGAAGTCGCCGCCGATGAGTTGCTTGAGATAATCCGTCAGCAGCGGATCGGACTGGCACAGCCAACGGCGATAGGCGATGCCGTTCGTCACGTTCAGGAAGCGCTCCGGCGTGATCTGACAGTAGTCGCGGAAGATGCCGTTGCGCAGGATGTCCGTGTGCAGCTTGGAAACGCCGTTGACCTTGTGGCAGGCGGCAAGGCAGAGGTTCGCCATGCGGACCTCGTTGTTCGCGATGACGGCCATGTAGTTGATCTTGCCCCAGTCGTTCGGGTAGACGGCGCACAGGCGCTCGATGAGGCGGCGGTTGATCTCCTGGCAGATGGAGTAGACGCGCGGCAGCTGCTCGCGGAACAGGTCGACGTTCCAGCGCTCAAGCGCCTCGCTCATGACGGTGTGGTTCGTATAGGACAGCGTGCGGCAGGTGATGTCCCACGCCTCGTCCCAGCCGAAGTCGTGCTCATCGATGAGCAGGCGCATCAGCTCCGGCACACACAGGGCCGGATGGGTGTCGTTGATGTGGATGGCGACCTTTTCCGGCAGGTTCGTGTAGGTGCGGTATTTCTTATAGTGCTTCTTCAGGATGCTCTGCAGCGAGGCGGAGACGAGCAGGTACTGCTGCTTCAGGCGCAGGCGCTTGCCCTGGATGTGGTCGTCCGCCGGATAGAGGACCTTCGAGATGGTCTCGGCCATGGCGTTGCGCTCGAGGGCGCGGACATAGTCGCCGCGGGAGAACGCAGCCATGTCGAAGCTCTGCGGCAGCTTGGCGCTCCACAGGACAAGGCGGTTGGCGGCATCGCTGTCATAGCCGGAGATATACATGTCATACGGCACGGCCATAACGGAGCTGTAGCCGACCTGCGCGACCTTGAAGCGGTCGTTGTCCATCCACTCGCGGACCTCGCCGCCGAACTTGACCTCGACGGCATCGTCCTCGCGGGCCTGCAGCCACACGTCGCCCATCTCGAGCCAGTTGTCCGGGAATTCCATCTGCCAGCCGTCGACGATCTTCTGCTTGAAGATGCCGAATTCATAGCGGATGGAAAAGCCGGTCATTGGGTAGTCCATGCCGGTCGCCGCATCCATATAGCAGGAGGCCAGACGGCCAAGGCCGCCGTTTCCAAGGCCGGCGTCGGGATCGATGGCGTAGATCTCATCGATGTCGAAGCCTGCATCGGCCAGTGCCTTGCGGAACTCCGCCTCCAGCCCGAGGTTAAAGAGGTTATTGCGCAGGCTGGTGCCGACCAGGAACTCCATCGACATATAATAAACTTCCTTGCGCTCCTTTTCGGTGCAGCGGTTGCCAAAGACGCGGTTCTTCTCCGTCAGCAGCTCGCGGACGCTGATGCACAGCGCGCGATAGACCTGCTTCTGGGTGGCGTCGGCAAGCTCGCAGCCGAAGATGCGGCGCAGCGTGTCGTTGAGCAGCTCCGTAGGCTGAATGGCGCGCTCGGGACGGGCGTCATTCTCCGCAAGCTTCTGGATCTTCTGTTTGGAATTTTGCTTCTTGTTCATGGGGCCTCCTAAAGTTTTCCGTAATTCCGGAATCAGCGTTTGAAATTATGATTTACTGCTTGCCGTACAGAAGCTCGCTGTACAGCTGCATATATTCGTTGGCCGGGACCTGCCAGCTGAAGTCGCACTCCATATCATGGCGGGCCAGCCTGTTCCATGCGTCGCGGTCGCCGTAATACAGGCCCGCTGCGCGGTCGATGGCGCCGAGGAAATCATCGGCGTTGTAGCTCTGGAACGTAAAGCCGCGGCCCTCGCCCGTTTCGGGATTGTAGGGCGGGACGGTGTCGCGCAGGCCGCCGGTCGAGGCGACGATGGGCACGGTGCCGTAATGCATGGCGATGAGCTGGGACAGGCCGCACGGCTCGGACTTCGACGGCATGAGATACATGTCGCAGCCCGCATAGACGCGGGAGGCGAGCGCCGGGTCGAAGCACAGCCGGACGGCGATGCGGCCGGGATACTGGCGGGCCAGCGCGCTTAGGGCGTACTCATACTGCTTTTCGCCCGTGCCGACGATGACGAGCTGGATCTCACGCTCCATCAGGCGCTGGCCGATGTAGCACAGCAGGTCGATGCCCTTGTGCCCGGCCAGGCGCGTGACCATGCCGAGGATGGGGGCGTCCGTGTCGGTGCTCAGGCCCATCTCCTCGCGCAAGGCGCGCTTGTTGACCCATTTGCCGCTCATGTCGGCGGCGGAATAATTCGCGCTCAGGGCGCAGTCCGTCTCGGGGTCAAAGACGTCGGTGTCAATGCCGTTCGTGATGCCCCACAGCCACGCATTGCGCAGTACGCCGTCGAGACGGTGGGCATAGTACGGATAGCGCAGCTCCTCGGCATAGGACTTCGAGACCGTCGTGACGATGTCCGAAAGCTCGATGGCGCCCTTCATCATGTTGATCGCGCCGTCGAACGTCAGGCTCGCGCGGTATTCATCCGGCAGACCGAGGATATTGTCGAAGAACGACGCATCGGCCCAGCCCTGATACTCCACGTTGTGGATGGTGAAGACAAGCTTCGTCTGCGGGCACCAGTCATGGTACAGCGCGCGCAGATACGCAGGCGTCATGGCCGCCTGCCAGTCGTGGCAGTGCAGGATATCAGGCTTGAAGTCGAGGAAGTACAGCGCGGCCATCACGGCCTTCGAGAAATAGGCGAAGCGCTCGCCGTCGTCGAAATCGCCGTAGATGGTGCTGCGCGCGCCGAAATAGTAGTCGTTGTCGATGAAATAGACCTGCAGCTTCTTGCGGCGGGACTTCAGACGCAGGATGCCGACATAGCTCTCGCGCCACGCCAGCTCCATGGAGAACGAGCCGACCTGCTCCGTTTCGACGGCCGGGTTTTCCTTGATGCGCTTATAGTACGGCAGGAACAGGCAGATCTCGTTGCCCTTCAGCTTGGACAGTGCATTGGGAAGCGCCTGCATCACGTCGCCCAGGCCGCCCGTCTTGACAAACGGCGCAGCCTCGGAGGCGACCATTGCGATCCTCATACGACCTCTCCTCTCTTGAACACCAGCGGATGATCCATGGTGCCGCGCAGCACGGCGCCCGGACGGACGACGACGTCCATATCCATAACGACGCACTCCAGATCGGCACCCTCGCCGATGGTGCAGCGCTGCATGATGACGCTGTTGCGCACGGATGCGCCCTCGCCGAGCTTCACGCTGCGGAACAGGACGGAATTGACGGCGGAGCCCTCGAGCACGCAGCCGTCGGCCACGACGCAGTCGTCGATCTCGGAATGCTCGCCGTAGTAGGCAGGCACCTCGTCGCGGACCTTTGTGTAGATCGTCAGGTCCTCGCGGGCGAACAGGCCATGGCGGATCTCCGGGCGGATGAGGGCGAGGCTGTTGTGGAAGAACTCCGTCGTGCTCTCGTTGAACAGCGCCACGCCGTCATAGCGGTAGGCGTTGACCTTCATGCCGGTCTCTGCGAAGCCGTGCATGACAAGGTCGCGCTCGAAATGGTAGCGGTTGTGGGCCACGGCCTCCGTGACCTCACGCATGAGCAGCTCGCGGCGGATGACGAACAGGCCCATGGAGGCAAGATACTGCTCGCCTGCGCAGTAGTCGACGGCCACGTCCGTCACGCGGTCATCCGCGTCGACCTTCACGGCCAGATCGAGCTGCTTCTGCCCGTTGCAGATGCCGTCCTTCACCACGACGGTGACGTCCGCGCCCGAGGCGGCGTGGGCCTCAACGATCTTTTCCAGATTGATGGCGCACAGCACGCCGCTGTCGGCCAGAACGACATATTCCTCCGTGGAGATTTTCAGGAAATTCATGGCGGAATCCAGTGCCTCGAGCTTGCCCCGGTAGCTGCCGTTGTGGCCCATGGCAAACGGCGTCAGGAATTCCAGGCCGCCCTCACCGAGCTCGAGGTCCCACTCCTGCCCGGAGCCGATGTGGTTCATGAGGGACTGATAATTGTACTTCGTGATGATGCCGATATGGCGGATGGCGGAATTCGTCATGTTCGACAGGGAGAAATCGATCTGACGATAGCGCCCGCCGTAGGGCAGGGACGCCATGGTACGCTTGTTCGTCAGCTCACCGAGGGAGCTGTCATAGATATTCGCAAAGATGATGCCCATCGTAGTCATGGTTCTTGTCCTCCCTCTCAATAAATATCGCCCGGCTTGATGGCGGTGTTCTCGGCAATCGTCTTAGCCTTGCCGACCACGCTGATCTTCTTTTCCTCACCGGGGGCGAACGAGCCGCCGATCACCGCGCCGCGGCAGATGCGGCAGTCCTCGCCGATGATGGCGTGGCGGATGATGGCGCCGGACTCGATGTGGACGTTCGGCATGATAACGCTGTCCTCCACGATGGCGCCGGGGGCGACCGTGCAGCCCGTGGAGATGATGGAGTGCGTGATGGTGCCGTAAATTTCGCAGCCCTCGGCGATGAAGCAGTTCTTATTCTTCGACTCACGGGCGATGATGCTCGACGGCATGGCGTAGTTCCGGGCATAGATGCGGTTGCCCTTCTCACCGTAGAGATTGAAGGCGGGGTTCTTGCCCAGCAGGTCCATATTGGCCTCCCACAGGGAGCTGATCGTGCCGACGTCCTTCCAGTAGCCCTGGAATTCATAGGCGAACAGGCGGTAGCCCTCGTTCAGAATGGCGGGGATGACGTTCTTGCCGAAGTCGTTCTCGGAACGCGGGTTCTCCTCGTCCTCGATGAGGAACTTTTTCAGCACGCTCCACTTGAAGATGTAGATGCCCATGGATGCGTTCGTGCTCTTCGGATGCTTCGGCTTCTCCTCGAATTCGTAGATGGAGCCGTCCTCGCGGGTATTCATGATACCGAAGCGGCTGGCCTCTGCCAGTGGGACCGTGCGCACGGCGATGGTGCAGTCGGCCTCCATCTGCTCGTGGTAGCGCAGCATGGCGGCGTAGTCCATTTTATAGATGTGGTCGCCGGAGAGGATGATGACATCGTCCGGATCATAGCGCTCGATGAAGGCGATGTTCTGATAGATCGCGTTCGCCGTGCCCTTGTACCACTCGGATTTCTTGCTCTTGGCATAGGGCGGCAGGACCTGCACGCCGCAGTGGCTGCGGTTCAGACGCCACGGCTGGCCGTTGCCGATGTACTCATTGAGCTCGAGCGGCTGATACTGCGTCAGCACGCCGATGGTGTCAATGCCGGAGTTCACGCAGTTGGAGAGAGGAAAATCGATGATGCGATACTTACCGCCGAACGGGACCGCAGGCTTTGCCGTGTTCTCCGTCAGCACCATCAGGCGGCTCCCCTGCCCGCCCGCCAGCAGCATCGCGACGCAGTGCTTTTTCTGGAAGTTCATGGTCATTTCTCCTTCTCGTCATTCAGGATTTTGCCGTTTTCTTGCGCGGGGCTGTCTTTTTGCGGTAGAAGGCCACGGAGAGCGGCGCGAGCGTGAAGCTGCCGGAGAAGGGCAGGCCGTGCAGCGGCTCCTTTTCGGCCGTCACAACGGGAAGCTCCGTTCCCTTGCCGCCGTAGCGGACCTCGTCACTGTTGAAGACCGCCTCGTATTCGCCCGGCTTCGGCAGACCCAGGCGATAATCCGTCCGGGTGACCGGGCAGAAGTTGCAGATCACGATCAGTTCACAGCCGCGGCGATCGATGCGGCGGAAGGCGATAACGCTGTTGTCGCGGTCGTCGGCGGAGATCCACCGGAAGCCGTTCCAGTCGGAATCGTTGTTCCACAGGCTGCTGTGATCCAGATAGAAATGGTTCAGATCGCGCACATAGTCCTGCATCTGGCGATGGCGCTCATAGTCGAGCAGGAGCCAGTCGAGCTGCTGTGCGTAATTCCACTCGATAAACTGCGCAAATTCGTTGCCCATGAAGCTGAGCTTCTTGCCGGGGTGGCCCATCATGAAGCCGTAGAACACGCGCAGGTTGCTGAACTTATCGTCATATTCGCCCGGCATCTTGTTGATAAGGGAGCACTTGCCGTGCACCACCTCGTCATGCGAAAGCGGGAGAATGAAGTTTTCGGAATAGGCATACGTCATGGAGAACGTCAGGTCGTTGTGGCTGCCCTTGCGGAACAGCGGATCGAGCGACATATAGTGCAGCATGTCGTTCATCCAGCCCATGTTCCACTTGAACAGGAAGCCGAGGCCGCCGTCGTAATCCGGCTTCGTCACGAGCGGGAAGGCCGTGGACTCCTCGGCCGCCGTGATGGCGCTGCGCCGCACGGAGAACACCGCGCGGTTGAGCTTGCGCAGGAAGGCGATGGCCTCGAGGTTCTCCTTGCCGCCGAACTTGTTCGGGTGGTACTCGCGGCGGCCGTAGTCGAGGTAGAGCATGGCGGCCACGGCGTCGACGCGCAGGCCGTCGATGTGGTACTGCTCCAGCCAGTACACGGCGTTCGAGATGAGGAACGACTGCACCTCGCCCTTGCCGAAGTCGAAGATGCGGGTCGTCCAGTCGGGGTGCTCGTTCATGAGCGGGTCTTCCAGCTCATAGCAGCAGGTGCCATCGAATTCATAAAGGCCGTTCTCGTCCTTTGGGAAGTGGGCCGGGACCCAGTCGAGCAGCACGCCGATGCCGGCCTCGTGGCACTTGTCCACGAAGCGCATGAGCTGCTTCGGCTCGCCGTAGCGGAACGTCGGAGCATAGTAGCCCGTGACCTGATAGCCCCACGACGGCTCATAGGGATATTCGGACAGCGGCATGAGCTCGATGTGGGTGTAGCCCATGTCCTTCAGGTAGGGCACGAGCTCGTCTGCCAACTCGTCGTAGGTATAGAGGCTGCCGTCCGGCTTGCGCCGCCACGAGCCGAAGTGCATCTCATAGATGTTCATCGGGCAGTTGAGCAGCTTACGCTTGCCCTGCTTGCGGCGGTAGTCGGCATCGCCCCAGGTATAGCCGTCCAGCGTACAGATACGGCTCGACGTGTCGGGCAGCGCACAGTTGCGGAAGGCATAGGGATCGGATTTATAGACGGCGGAGCCGTCGCGGCGGCGGATATAGAATTTATAGGCGTCGCCCTCGCGCGCATAGGCGGAAAAGGCCTCCCAGATGCCGTATTCGACGAGCGTCATCGGCAGGTCCTCGGTGTTCCAGAAGTTCCAGTCGCCGGTCACGCTGACGCCCTGCGCCCGCGGGGCCCAGACACGGAAAACATAGCCGTGGACTCCGTCGCGCTCTGCGGCATGGCAGCCCAGGAAGGTATAGGCGCGCAGCTCGTCGCCGAGAGAGAAACGTTTGAATGCATTATGCAGCGTCTGTTCCATGGTGATCTCCTTCTTTGCTCAGCTTGCGGGGATACGGGAAGCCCTGATCGCGGCAGCGCTCCCTTTCAATCATCCGTCCATGCTTATTATACAACATTGCACAAAAATTTCAACTGTTCCGAAAAATTTCTGGCGCGTTTGTCGGTTTTTCCTGCGATGTTATTCTTTTGCAGGCTTTCCGTCCATTGTACGCCGTTTTGGCCGCAAAACATGCGGAATAATGTGGGTTTTCCCGGACAGCGCCGTATTTTTCCCGCCCGCAGGACGTAAAATCCGCGTAAAATGGGGTGTCAGGCATTTGCAGCTCGTACAGGGCAACGATAAAAACGCACAAACCGATTGCGTCTGTAGCGGCGTTCCCTGAGCGCCATTGGCAACTGCAAGTATTGGGACGATAATTCGGCGGCATGAGGCTTTCAAATTTGTCATTGCGAGGAGCGAAGCAACGTGGCAATCTCGGGAAGGCACTCGCAGATTGTACAGGCCGCCGTTGAAACAGCATGCACCGATTGCGTCTGTAGCGGCGGTCAGTGACCGCCTGGTAAGCACTAACAGCCGGTACACGGCATCGTTAAAATGGTGAATGCCCCCGAATTGTCATTCCGAGGAGCGAAGCGACGTGGGAATCTCGCAGTGCCCAGTCCGATAACAGGGCAGCCTCGGCGAAATCGTAACTGCCTCCCCGAGATTGCCGCGGCCCCTTCGGGGCCTCGCAATGACAAATCTGGGGGCATTGCGCCGCTGAATTTGTGCCGTGATCATTGCCATCCCGCATGGCGCTCAGGGAGCGCCGCTACAGACGCACGCAATTGGTCAATGCGTTTTTATCGGCAGCCAGTGCGAATCGGCAATGCCTTCCCGAGATTGCCGCGTCGGCCTGCGGCCTCCTCGCAATGACAATTCGGGGCTGGTGCCATTTTAACGCCAACCTGTACCGATTGTTCCTGCAGAGCCGGGCGGGGCTACTCATCGTGCAAAAACGCTGCCCCGCTTTGGAGCTCCAAAGCGGGGCAGGACAGATCAGTTTTCTTCGTAGAAGACCTTCATACCCTTGAAGGTCATGTAGGTATCCAGCTTGGAGACGATCTCCATCGGGGCATGCATGGACAGCACCGGGACGCCGGCATCGACGGTCTCGATGTTGCGGTTTGCCATGTAGCAGGCGACCGTGCCGCCGCCGCCCTGGTCGACCTTGCCGAGCTCGCCGGTCTGCCAGATGACGTCGTGCTTCGCAAAGATGCGGCGCACATAGCCCATGACCTCGGCGGCCGCGTCGGAGCTGCCGGACTTTCCGCGCGCGCCGGTATACTTGAAGATGCCGGTGCCGTAGTTGATCTTCGTGTTGTTCGCCGGGTCGCAGGTCTCGGCATACAGCGGGTCAAACGCGTTGCTGACGTCTGCGGACAGGCAGAACGAATGCTCGAAGCAGCGGCGCTTGCTTGCGCCCGTCGCCTCGCACAGGTCCTCCATGAACATCTCGAAATACTGGCTCTGCATGCCGGAGATGCCGACGGAGCCGATCTCCTCCTTGTCGGCCAGCACGCACACGGCCGTCTTGACCGGGGTGCCGAGGTCCAGCAGCGGCTTGAAGGCGGCATAGGCGCACACGCGGTCGTCATGGCCGTAGGCGGCGATGAGGCTGCGGTCGAAGCCGACCTCGCGCGCAGGGCCTGCGGGGACCATGGTCAGCTCAGCGGAGAGGAAGTCCTCCTCCGTCAGGCCGTACTTCTCGTTCAGGAGCATGAGGATGGCGAACTTCACGCGGTCGGCGCCCTCGTCGTCCTTCAGCGGGCGGCTGCCGAGCAGGATGCGCAGGTTCTCGCCCGTCACGCCCTCGGCCAGCGTCTTGCGCATCTGGTCGGCAGACAGGTGGACCAGCAGGTCGGTCACGCAGAAGATGGGATCGCCCGGCTCCTCGCCGACGGTCACGGTGACGACGGTGCCGTCCTTCTTCGCCACGACGCCGTGGATGGCCAGCGGGGTCGTCGTCCACTGATACTTCTTGATGCCGCCGTAGTAATGCGTCTTGAAATAGGCCATGCCCGCATCCTCATACAGGGGATTCGGCTTCAGGTCCAGACGCGGGGAATCGATGTGGGCCGCGCAGATGTGCGTGCCCTCGTTCAGGCTCTCGCTGCCGACGACGGCGAAAATCACGCTCTTGTTGTGGTTGTTGCCGTAGACGCGGTCGCCGGGCTTCAGCTGCATACCGGGCTTCAGTTCCCGGAAGCCGGCCTTCTCAGCGGCCTCGATCGTCCACTTGACGGCCTCGCGCTCCATCTTGCAGTCGCTGATGAATTTCATGTACTCCTTGCAGTAGGACTCCATCGCGGCAAGGTCCGCCTCGGAAATGCGGTCATAGCCGTTCTTGGGGTTGGAAAGAAGCGCCTCGCGCTCCTTTTCGAACTTCTTGGTTTCTTCCATCATCAAAACTCCTTTCAGAAATTGCTCACATTGTTGTTGAAATGCCTCCGGCGTCGGCGCGTCCGCCCACAGGGCATGGCCGCACTGGGCCCGCAGGGCCTCGTCGCTCTTCTGCGCCCGGATGCGGGCAAGAGCGCGCTCGCGGGAGATGCCGTCGCGCCGGATGAGCCGCTCGATGCGCGTTTCCTCGGGCGCAAGCACGCAGACCGTCTCGTCGCACAGGGAAGCAAGGCCGCTTTCGAACAGGCCGATGGCGTCGATGGCAGCAAACGGTGCCTCCGACTGCCAAAGCCTCCGCCGTACCTCGCGCGCAACGGCCTCATGCGTCAGCGCATCGAGGGCCGCAAGCTCCGCCGGATCGGCAAACACGACGGCGGCCAGCGCCGGGCGGTCGACCCGGCCGTCCCGGACCGTGCCGGGAAAGCGCGCGCCGATGGCGGCGACAAGGGCATCGTCCGTTTCGAGCAGGCAATGATAAATGGCGTCGCAGTCGAGACCGAGGCCGCCCAGCTGCTCCACGGCGCGCAGCAGCGTCGTTTTCCCGCTGCCGCTTCCGCCGGTGATTCCGAGAATTTTCATGCCTCGTGCTCCGCGTCGACCACACGGAAGGCCGCCGCCTTCTTCAGGCGGTTGCCGACGGCGTAGGCCACGCCGCCGCCCTCGGGACAGCGGGCATAGATCGTTCGGATATCCGGCCGGTCGAGGTCGCGCAGGGCGGCAAACAGCCCGGCAGAGAGCGTGCGCACATCGTTTTCGGAGCCGTAGGCCGTCGGATTGCAGCCGTCATAGAGCGGCAGCTCCTCGGCAAAGCACAGAACGGCGTCGCCGGGGCCGAAGCGGCGGCGGATATAGCGCGCGGCCGCCTCGCTGCTGCCGGAGATGATATAGACCTCCGCCGACGGGGCATAGTGCTTGTACTTCATGCCGGGAGCGCGCACGACGGCGTCGTTCGAGATCTGACCGAGCACGGCGCGGTCGATGTCCAGCTCGCCGAGCAGAGCGCGCAGCTCCTCCGGCGTAACGCCGCCCGGGCGCAGCAGGCGCGGGCGCTCGCCCGTCAGGTCGACGATCGTGGATTCCACGCCGACCTCGCAGGGGCCGCCGTCCAGAATGGCCTCGATGCGGCCGTCCATGTCATGCAGCACGTGGGCCGCCGTCGTGGTCGAGGGCTTGCCGGAGCGGTTGGCCGACGGCGCGGCGATGGGCACACCCGCCAGCCGGATGAGCTCACGCGTCGCGGCCGTTTTCGGGCAGCGGACGGCGACGGTATCCAGCCCTGCCGTCGTGCGCTTCGGCACGAGGTCGCGGACGGGCAGCACCATTGTCAGCGGGCCGGGCCAGAAGTGCTCCGCCAGCAGCCACGCCTGCGCGGGGATGTCATGGCAGATCGACTCCAGCTCCTTCGGCTCGGAGATATGCAGAATGAGGGGGTTGTCCTGCGGGCGCCCCTTCGCCTCGAAGATGCGCAGCACGGCGTTCTCGTCCAGCCCGTTTGCCCCGAGGCCGTAGACGGTCTCGGTCGGGATGGCGACGAGCTTGCCGTTTCGCAGCAGCCCGGCTGCGGCGGCAATGTCCTCCGGACGCTGCGCCGAGAGCATTTGTGTTTTCATGATTTGTCACTGCTTTCGCTGCGGCGGAGCTTTTCGGCCTGATCCGCCGCGATGAGCGCGTCGAGGATCGGGTCAAGCCCGCCGTTCAGAATAGAATCCAGCTGATAGAGCGTCAGGCCGATGCGGTGATCGGTCACACGGCTCTGCGGGAAATTATAGGTGCGGATCTTTTCATTGCGCATGCCGCTGCCGACCTGGCTGCGGCGCTCGGACGAGACGGCCGACTCGATGCGCTCCTGCTCGAGCTGGTAGAGCTTCGAGGAGAGCATCATCATACAGCGCTCGCGGTTCTGGAACTGGCTGCGCTCCTCCTGACAGGCCACGACGATGCCGGTCGGCCTGTGGATGAGACGCACGGCAGACGACGTCTTGTTGATGTGCTGGCCGCCCGCGCCGGACGAGCGGTAGACCTGCATTTCGATGTCCTCCGGCCGGAGGTCCACATCGGCCTGCTCCATCTCGGGCAGGACGGCGACCGTCGCCGTGGACGTGTGCACCCGCCCGCCGGACTCCGTCTCGGGCACACGCTGTACGCGGTGCACGCCGGACTCGAACTTCAGCCGGGAATAGGCCCCCGCGCCGCAGATCATGAAGTCCGCCTCCTTGATGCCGCCAAGCTCCGTCTCGCTGTAGTTCAGAAGCTCCACGGTCCAGCCGCGCGCGGCGGCATAGAGGCTGTACATCCGGAACAGGCTGTGCGCGAACAGGGCGCTCTCCTCGCCGCCCACGCCGGGGCGGATCTCGAGGATGACGTTCTTGCCATCGTTCGGGTCATGGGGCAGCAGCAGAACTCTCAGCTCCTGCTCGAGTGCGGCGGCGCGCTTCTTTGCGCCGGTCAGCTCCTCCTGGCACAGGGCCTTCAGCTCGGCGTCGGCCTGCCCGGCCATCAGCTCCGCCGCATCCTGCATATCCCGCTGCGCCGCGCAGTAGGCGCGGTAGGCCGCGACGATGGGGGCCAGCTCCTTCTGCTCGCGCAGCCACGCCGCCGCCTTTTTCGGGTCGGCGTAAAAATCCGGCTGCTCCGCGCGGGCGCACAGCTCCTCATAGCGGTCCTCGACCTGTTTCAGCTTATCCAGCATGCTCCACTCTCCGTATTTGATCCTTGTCCTTATTCTAGCAGATTCCCGGCCTCTTGTCTACCGTAGATGTTGAAGATGACCTCCGCCGTATCCGTCAGCTGCGCGGTCTGCGCCAGCGCCTCTGCGCCTCGCTTCGTGATGCGCCAGACATGCGGCGTCATATACAGCAGGTCGTGCACGCTCTGCGCATCCGGCAGGGAGAAGGAAAAGCGCAGCGTCTGCGTGTGCAGCAGCCCAAAGCCCGGCAGCGCCGGGTGGAGTATCTTTTCCTTCTCTACATGCGCGGGATAGATGATGGACTTCAGCCCCGGAAGATGGCCCTGCCCCGCCAGCACCTGCACAAAGATGCCGCCCGGCCGCAGCACGCGGAAGAACTCCGCCCCGGCCGTCAGGGCGAACATGGACAGCACGCAGTCGAACCCGCCGTCCGCAAACGGCAGATGGGCCGCCGTGGCCGTGAGCCAGTGGGCGCCGCGGTCGCGTGCCGCGGCATAGCGCACGGCGTCGCGGGAGATATCGATCCCCCAGCGCTCCGGGACCCAGCTGAGCTGCGAGAGGTAATAGCCCTCACCGCAGCCCGCGTCCAGCACGGAAGCCGCCTCCGGGCAGAAGCGGCGCACAAGGTCCGCCAGCGTTTTGGCGATGGGCGCATACCAGCCCGCGTCCAGGAATGCGCGCCGCGCCGCGACCATCTCCCGCGTGTCGCCGGGATGGCGCGAGTGCTTCTGCGTCACCGTTAAGAGGTTTACATAACCCTGTCTTGCCACATCAAAGCAATGCCCCTGCGCGCAGCGCCATGCCGCACCCTGCGGCTCGAGCGCCGCCCCGCACACGGGGCAGATCACCTGGATCATTGTCGTTTCCTTTCAGGGCTGCACCGCATCCCTGCATCTTCCCTGCATGATGCGGTGCCGCCTTTTTTCAATATTTCGCCGGTTTGCGCGCATACTACCCCGGAGACGAATTTCTTCTGTTCTGGGAGGTGGCTGCATGAAACGGCTGTTATGCCTGCTTGCCGCGCTGGCCGTCCTGCTCCCGCGCGGCCATGCGGCGGAGCCCCGCTGCGTGGCGCTGACGTTTGACGACGGCCCGTCGGGCGCACTTACGGAGCGCCTGCTGGACGGGCTTGCCGCACGCGGCGTGCATGCGACGTTCTTTCTCTGCGGCTACCGGATCGATCTGTATCCGGAGCTGGCCGCGCGCATCGCCGCCGAGGGACACGAGACCGGCACGCACGGCGACACGCATTCGTATTTTACTTCCATGAGCCGCGCCGAGGTCTGCCACGATCTTGCCGAGGCCCGCCGCAAGCTCATGGAGGCAACGGGCCGCGCGCCGACGCTGCTGCGCCCGCCGGGCGGGCTGTATGACACGGCCGTGCTGCAGCAGACGGCCTGCGCCGATCTGCCTGTCATCCTCTGGTCCGTCGATCCGGAGGACTGGCGCGTGCACGATGCCGACGCCGTGACGGCGCATATCCTGCGCCACGCGGAGCCGGGGGCCGTGATTCTGATGCACGACCTGACGGACTCGAGCGTGACGGCCGCGCTGCGTGTCATTGACGCCCTGCAGGCGCAGGGCTATGAATTTCTGACCGTTTCGGAGCTGGCCGCGCGCAGCGGCACGGCGCTCAGGCCTGGTCAGGCGTACTGCAGCTTTCCGCCGTGAAAAATGCCTCGATGTCCGTGCGGGACGCGGCGAGCGAGCCCTGCACAAAGCCGGGCTTTCCGCCGCCCCTGCCCTGCAGCGCGGCGTTGAGCCGCTTCGTCAGGCCGCGCAGGTCGCCGTCCCGGTCGGCCATGGCATAGTGCCACGCGCCGTCCTGCCCGGCAAACACGGCGCAGCGCGCTCCGTTCGCCCGGACCATGGCGTCCGCCAGACGGCGCACGCTCTCCGGCGGCATGGGCGGCTCAAAGCGGAGCGTCTGCCCGTCCTGTGCCAGCAGGGCAAACAGGCGGTCCTCCAGCGCGGCGGCGCGCTGCTGCGCCTCCGTCCGCTCGGAGGCCAATCGCGCCACGGCGGCGGCCGTCTGCACGGGCTTTGCCGACAGGCGGACGGAGATGTCGCGGTTCTGGGCGCAAAGGGCGTTCAGCACGGCAAGGGCACGGCCGCCGCAGGCCATCTCGATGCGCGAGCCGCCGCGGAAATGCGTCGTGCTGAACAGCTTGATGAGGCCGATCTCGCCCGTGTGGGCCACATGGGTGCCGCAGCAGGCGCACAGGTCGATGTCCCCGAACTGCACGAGGCGCACTGCACCCGTCAGGGCCTTTTTACTGCGGTATGGGAGGTGCGCCAGCTCGTCCGGCTCCGGATACCAGATATGCGGCGCAAAATCGGCCCAGACGGCCTCGTTCGCGGCGCGCTCCAGCTCCTGCAGAGCCTGCTCATCCACCTCGCCGTTAAAATCGATCGTCACGAGGTCCGTGCCGAGGTGGAAGCCGACGTTCTCATAGCCGAAGCGCGCGTGGATGAGGCCGGAGACGAGATGCTCACCGGAGTGCTGCTGCATGAGGTCCAGCCGCCGCGCCCAGTCGATCTCGCCCGTCACGTCTGCACCGACCGGCAGAGCCGCCGTGCAGCGGTGCAGCACCGTCTCGCCGCGCAGGAGAGTCTCCGTGACGTCCGCGCCGCCGAGCGTGCCCGTGTCGCAGGGCTGGCCGCCGCCCGTGGGATAAAAGATCGTGCGGTCCAGCTCCACGAGCCAGCCGTTTTCGCCCTCCTCGCAGGAGAGCACGCGCGCCTGCAGCCGCCGGGCGTGCGAGTCCGTTTCATAGATGCGGATCGTGTTCAAGGTTTTCCACTCCGTTTTCCGGTTTTTCTTCTATTTTACCATAAGATCGCAAAAAACAAAAGGGATTTTTCCGCGGTTTCGCTTGACAAACGCGCCGCGCGGCAATATGATAAGAGATAGGGCCTTTTCAAAAATTTTCAGCCCAAAAGGAGGGAACGTCATGGATGCTGGGAGTGGCAATGGTACTGGCGTAGGCCGAAGTACGAAAAAGGACGCCCGCGTCCATGCGGTGCGTTCCCGTTAATCATTCGATATTCGGCCTGCCGTGCCCGCTTCCGAATCTCTGACCGTACTATGAAGAATCAGGAGGGAACCGGAAAATGGCAGATCACACCGTAACCGTAGAGAGCACGCTTGAGGCGCTGCTCGTGGAAAAGAAGTATTCCACGATCCGCGACATTCTATCCACGATGAATCCCGCGGATATCGCCTCGGTCTTTGACGGGCTGGAGGAATCCCGCCTGCCGCTGCTGTTCCGGCTGCTGCCGAAGGAGCTGGCGGCCGAGACGTTCGTCGAAATGGAGCCGGACGCGCAGGAGCTGCTCATCCGCGGCTTTTCGGACTCCGAGCTGCGCGAGGTGCTCGACGAGCTGTATGTCGACGATGCCGTCGATATCGTGGAGGAAATGCCCGCGAATGTCGTGCGCCGCATCCTCTCGCAGGCGGACCCTGACATGCGCAAGGACATCAACGAGATCCTGCGCTACCCCGAGAATTCCGCAGGCTCCATCATGACGACGGAGTATGTCTCGCTGCGCCCCGGCATGACCGTGGAGGAGGCTATCCTCCGCATCCGCCGCACGGGCGTCGACAAAGAGACGATCTACACCTGCTACGTCACCAAGAACCGCACGCTCATCGGTCTCGTCTCCGTCAAGGACCTGCTGCTGGCGCAGGACGACGACGAGACCGTCGACAAGATCATGGAGACGAACGTCATCTCCGTCCATACGCACACCGATCAGGAAGAAGTTGCCCGCATGTTCTCGAAATACAACTTCCTCGCCCTGCCGGTCGTGGACACGGAGAACCGCATGGTCGGCATCGTGACCTTCGACGACGCCATGGACGTCATGGAAGACGAGGCCACGGAGGACATGGAGATCATGGGCGGCATGACGCCGTCGGACAAGACGTATCTCCGCTCGTCCACGTTCGACCTCTTCAAGCACCGCATTCCCTGGCTCATGCTGCTGATGGTCTCGGCCACGTTCACGGGCCTGATCATCACGCATTTTGAAAGCGCGCTGGCCGCGCAGGTTGCACTGACGGCCTTCATCCCCATGCTCATGGACACGGGCGGCAACTCCGGCTCGCAGTCCTCCGTCACGGTCATCCGCTCGCTGTCGCTCGGCGAGATCGAGTTTTCCGATCTGCCGCGCGTCGTGTGGAAGGAGATCCGCACGGCCGTGCTCTGCGGCATCTCGCTGGCAGCCGCCTGCTTTGCCAAGATCATGCTCGTCGACCGGCTGATGCTCGGCAACGAGGATGTCACCTGCCTCGTTGCGCTGGTCGTATGCGCCACCATGGCGCTGACGGTGCTCGTGGCCAAGGTCATCGGCTGTGTGCTGCCGATGCTGGCCAAAAAGGTCGGCTTCGATCCGGCCGTCATGGCAAGCCCGTTCATCACGACGATCGTCGACGCCCTGTCGCTGCTGATCTACTTCGGCATTGCGAGCGTCCTGCTGCTGAACTAAAAACGATCCCGGATGCAGCCGCATCCGGGATGTTTTTATGGCTTATAGGCGGCGCGCCAACTGCCGATTTGTACCGACTGTCGTTAAAATAGCAAACGCCGATTGCGTCTGTAGCGGCGCTCAGCGAGCGCCTTGCAGACTGGCAATGATCCCGGCAAAAATTCAGCGGCGCAAAGCCTCCGGATTTGTCATTGCGAGGAGCGAAGCGACGTGGCAATCTCGCGGCATATGCTTGGACAACAGGAAGGCCTTGGCGAAAACGTAACTGCCTTCCCGAGATTGCCACGGGCGCAAAGCGCCCTCGCAATGACAAATCGGAGGCTATCGCCGTTTTAACGGTAGTCTGTACGAATCGGCAGCACATAGCTGGCAGTCACGCAAAAAGCGTGCCCCGGGGCCGGGGCACGCAGATTCTTTTCCGCTTCAGCGCTTGATGTGGGCGAAGTTACCCATGGTCTCCTTTACGGAGCTGAGGTAGGCAAACGAGCCGGGGAACTGCTGGATGATGCGCTGGAACGCCACGATCTGGTGGCGGTTCACGACGCAGATGAGAAGCGTCTTGTCCGAATGCGTGAAGCCGCCGACGGCCGGGATCTCCGTAACACCGTGCTTCATATGCTTGAGCAGCTCGGCGGAAAGCTCCTCCGGCTTATCCGTGACGATCTCGAATTTCACAGCCTCCTTGAAGCCCTTGATCATCGTATCGCCGACGTGGCTGGACAGGAAGCAGTAGATCAGGCAGAGAATGACCGGCTCGATCTTGAAATCATAGACGAAGTAGGACAGGGCCGCGACGATGGCGTTGATGACAAACACGATCCAGATGATGTGCATCTCCGGGCGGACATGGTGGACGAGCGCCGCCAGCAGGTCCGTGCCGCCGGTGCTGGAGTCGCGGCGCATGACCATGCCATAGCAGAAGCCGCTGATGACGCCGCCCGCGATGGGCGCAAGGATCGTGCTCGTGCCGGTAGTCGTATGGTACTCAAACGGTGCGAGGTTGACATAATCCAGCGCCAGCAGCACGACGGAAAACACGACTGCAAACGTCGCGGACAACACGGCATAGCGGTGGTCTACGATAAAATACGTCAGCAGGACGAGCGGGACGTTGATGAGGATCGTCATATAGCCGACCTTAAAATGGAACACATGCTGGATGATGGTCGCGATGCCCGGCAGGCCGGACGGCGCGAACTCGTTGGGGAACACGAAGATGTGGTAGCTCAGGGCAAGCAGACAGGCGCAGAACACGATGACCAGATAATCCTGCACAGTATGCCATTTTTTCATAGGAAAAGCCTCCCGGGGTTAATTTCACAAGCAAGAACACCTATATCTTACTAAATTTTATCAAAAAGTCAACCTCGGTTTTCCGATCAGCAGCACAGAAAGGTCGTTGACGTTCGTGCCCGTCGGGCCGGTACGCAGCAGGCCGCCGGTCTGCGCCAGCGCATGCCAGGCGTCGTTATCATCCAGCCACGCCTCCGCCGTGCGGCCGAGAGCGCGCAGAATGGCCGCCGTCCGGCCGTCGGCATAGCCGCCCGCGGCATCCGTCGGCCCGTCCGTGCCGTCGCTGCCGAAGCTGAACACGGCGGCGTCCAAAAGTCCCTCCAGCCCCGGCGCGGCCGCGAGCGCCAGCTCCTGGTTCCGCCCGCCGAGGCCGCTGCCCGTCACATGGACGACGGTCTCGCCGCCCGCCAGCAGGGCAAGCGCCTTCCCGCGGCCCGCATGATACTGCGCAGCCGCCGAAAGGAAGCGCCCGGCCTCGCGCGCCTCGCAGCTCAGGCGGTCCGTCAGCACGAACGGCGCATAGCCGAGCCTGCGGCACGTCTCTTCTGCCGCGGCGCACAGCAGCCGCACGCCGCCGACCACATGCCAGCGGGCGTTTTCCAGCATCTTGGGCGTCTCCTGCCGGAGCAGGGCCTCCAGCGCGGCATCCGGCAGCAGGCCCGCCTGCCCGGCGGCCTCCAGCGCCTCTCCGCTCGTCGAGGGATCCGGCACGGCGGGACCGGAGCCGATGACGTCCGGCCGGTCGCCCAGCACGTCCGACAGCAGGATGGATACAACGCGCGCCGGGGCGCAGTGCTGCGCAAAGCGGCCGCCCTTCACGGCGGAAAGACGCTTGCGCACGGCGTTCATCGCCGCAATATCCGCCCCGCTGCGCAGGAGCCGCTGCGTGATCTCCCGCAGGCGCACCTCCGGCACGAGCGGCAGCTCGAACAGGGCGCTGGCTCCGCCGGACAGCAGCACGAGGACCGTGTCCTCCGCCGTCAGCCCCTGCGTGAGCGCCAGCGCACGGCGCGCCGCAGCAAAGGCCCGCGCATCCGGCACGGGGTGCCCGGCCTCCGCCAGCTCAAGCGGCGGGAGTGCCCCGCCGAGATGGCCGTCCTTGGTAATGACAATCCCCCGCCGGACGGGCACGCAGGCACAGGCGGCCTGTGCCATGGCCCACGCCGCCTTTCCCGCCGCAAGGAGCACGATCCTGCCCGTCAGCCGCTCCGCTGCCAGCGCCTCCCGCACGAGCCGGCCCGGCTGCGCGGCCGCAACGGCCTCGCGCAGGATCGTCTCCGCATCCTCGCGCATCGTCTGCATGCATATCACCCTCTTTTTCTCCCAGTATAGCGAACACAGAATAGGATTGTCAAGAGCTAAGGGAAGCTCTGATTCAATCAGCAAGAGCGGATGGCGAGAGATTTTTCGTCGAGTCGAGGTTTGGAAAGTGCAGGCGTACTTTGTGTACGTCAAGCTTTTCGAACCGATGGATCGGCGGAAAAGCTCCGTCATACGCCGCAGATGATTGAGGCAGAGCTTCCCCAAAAACAGGACTTGCAATTTCGAACACTTCGGAGTAAAATGGAGCGTATTTTGAGACGCGGGAGGGACGGGACATGATCCTCTATGAAGATGCGCAGCTCGTCGTGTGCTGCAAGCCGCGCGGCGTGCTTTCCGCCGCGGACAGCTCCGGGCAGGAGAGCATGGCTGCGCTGCTTGCGCCGCGCACGGTCTTCCCGGTGCACCGGCTCGACCGCGACGTACCCGGCGTGATGGTCTTTGCCAAGACCCGCGAGGCGGCGGCCTTTCTCTCGGCGCACCTCACGGCCGGTAAGGAATATCTCGCGCTGGCCGAGGGCGCGCCGTGCAAAGAGCCGGAGGAGCTTTATGACCTGCTGTTCCACGACCGCGCGCGCAACAAGACCTACGTCGTGCGGCGCACGCGGGCCGGGGTACGCGAGGCACGCCTGATCTGCACGCCGCTGCGTCTGCTGCCGGACGGCCGCGCCGCATTGCACCTGCAGCTGCTCACGGGCCGGACGCACCAGATCCGCGTTCAGCTCGGCTCACGCGGCTGCCCTGTCTGCGGCGACCGGAAATACGGCGCGCAGGCCGCGCCGGGCGGCATTGCCCTCTATGCCTGGCGGCTGCGCGTGCCGCACCCGGACGGGCGCAGCCTGACGTTCCGCCTGCCGGAGGAGCTGCTGCCGCCGGAGCTGCAGGGCCTTGCGGAAGACTTGTAAATCGCGCAGTTTTATAGTATACTAATGGCAGCACCTGATAGCAGCACCGCATAATTCAGCGAAGGCCAAAGGTGTCATGACGCGGCGCTGCCTAACAAGCTCAGAACCGGCCCGCCGTGCCCGCACGGAGCGCCGGAAGCAGGAGGAAGGAATATGGCAAACAATCTCAAACGTCTGGACAGCTACCTTGTCCCCGGTAAGCACATTCACCTGATCGGCATCGGAGGCGTCTCCATGCGGCCGCTCGGACTGGTGCTGCGCGGCATGGGCATCACGGTCACCGGTTCGGACATGAACGCCTCCGTCTCCACCGACGAGCTGATCGCCAAGGGCATCGAAGTACACATCGGCCACCGCGCCGAGAATATTCAGGGCGCGGACTGCATCATCCGCACGGCCGCCGCCCACAACGACAATCCCGAGGTCGCCGCGGCCCGTGCGCAGGGCATCCCCGTGTTCGAGCGGGCGCAGGCCTGGGGCGTGATCATGCGCGAATACAAAAACGCCATCTGCGTGTCCGGCACACACGGCAAGACCACCACGACCGGCATGCTAACGCATATTTTCATGCAGGCACAGCGCGACCCGACCGTTATGATGGGCGGCTATCTCCCGCTGCTGCACGCAGGCCACCGCGTCGGCTCCGGCGACACCATTATCATGGAGAGCTGCGAATACTGCGACTCGTTCCTGAATTTCTACCCCACCGTCGCCATCGTGAACAACATCGAGGCCGACCATCTGGACTATTTCAAGGACCTCGACGCCGTGAAGCGCTCGTTCCGCAAATTTGCGGGCCTCGTGCCGCGTACGGGCCATGTCATCGCCAACGGCGACGATGCAAATACCGTGCAGACGCTCTCGGATCTGCACTACCTCTCCTTTGGCATCGATGCGCACAACGATATCCACCCCGAGGGGCTTTCCGAGGACCTGCGCTCGTTTGACATTATCTGCTTCGGTAAGCGCTACTGCCATGTGGACCTGCAGGTCTACGGCCGCCACAATGTCTATAATGCGCTGGCCGCCGCAAGCGCCGCATGGGTCATGGGCGTGGACGGCGCGGATGTCGCCGCGGGCCTTGCCTCGTTCCACGGCGCGGGCCGCCGCATGGAGTTCAAGGGGACGTACCACGGCGCGGACGTCTATGACGACTATGCCCACCATCCCGGCGAGCTGCACGCCCTCATCGACGCCGTGGCCCACATGGGCTATCAGCGCGTGATCCTCGCGTTCCAGCCGCACACCTACACGCGCACGAAGGCCCTGTTCGACGATTTTGTCCGCGAGCTCAAGCGCGTGGACGTCGCCGTTCTGGCCGAGATCTACGCCGCCCGCGAGAGCAACACCATCGGCATCTCCTCCCGCGATCTGGCGCGCTGCATTCCCGGCAGCGTCTACTTTGAGACGCTCCCTGAGGTCACGGCCTATCTCCGCGGGGCTGCGCAGAAGGGTGACCTGATCCTGACCGTCGGCGCAGGCGACATCTACAAGGCCGGAGAGGCCCTTCTGAAGGAAGAATAACATTCAAATAAATCAGCAATACCGCAGCACAAAGGAGTTTCTATGGAAAAGTATGATCTGATCATTGTTGGTGCCGGTCCTGCCGGCATCTTTACGGCCGTCGAGCTGTTCCGCCGCGGCGCACACAAGAAGATTCTAATGGTCGAAAAGGGCCAGAGCGTGGAAAAGCGCTCCTGCCCGAAGAGCAAGACGCAGAAGTGCTTGAACTGCCAGCCCTGCAACATCACGACCGGCTTCTCCGGCGCAGGCGCATTCTCGGACGGCAAGCTCTCGCTGAACCACGAGGTCGGCGGCGATTTTCCGAACCTCGTCGGCCCGGACTTTGCCCAGTCCCTCATTGACTATACGGACCAGATCTACCTGGAATTCGGCGCGGACCCCCATGTGGAGGGCGTGTCCGACCCCGATAAGATCCGCATCATCCGCCGCCGCGCCATTCGCGCAGGCCTGAAGCTCGTCGACTGCCCCATCCGCCACCTCGGCACCGAAAAGGCGCAGGTGCTCTACCTTGCGCTGGAGAACGACCTGCGTGCCAAGGGCGTCGACATGCTCTTCGGCCACAGCTGCGTCGATCTCGTGCTCGACGGCCCGCTGTGCAAGGGCGTCATCGTGGAGCCGACGCGCGGCGGCACGCGCGAGACGATCTATGCCGACGACGTCGTCATTGCGGCAGGCCGCCGCGGCGCGGAATGGCTGGAATCCCTGTGCGCGAAGTACGACATCGCCCATCAGCCCGGCACCGTGGACATCGGCGTGCGCGTCGAGGTCCGCAACGAGGTCATGGAGGAGGTCAACAGCGTCCTCTACGAGTCCAAGCTCGTCGGCTATCCGCAGCCGTTCAAGAACAAGGTCCGCACATTCTGCCAGAATCCCGGCGGCTTTGTCAGCCAGGAGAACTATGACAAGAACCTCGCCGTCGTGAACGGCCACAGCTACAAGGACCTGAAGTCCGACAACACGAACCTGTCCATCCTGTGCTCGCACAACTTCACCTACCCGTTTAACCAGCCCATCGCCTATGCCCAGAAGGTCGGTGAGCTGACGAACATGCTGGCCGACGGCCACATCCTCGTGCAGCGCTTCGGCGATATTCTCGACGGCAAGCGCACCTGGCCGAAGGAGCTGGCGTTTTCGAACGTCCGCCCGACACTGCCGGACGCCGTCGCGGGCGACATCACCGCCGGTATGCCCTACCGCGCCATGATCAACATCATCGGCTTCATTCAGGCCATGGATCAGGTCGTGCCGGGCTTTGCCAGCTATGAGACGCTGCTGTACTCCCCGGAGCTGAAGTTCTACAGCAACAAGGTCAAGATGACCCCGGACCTCAAGACAAACGTGGCGCACCTGTACTGCCTCGGCGATTCGTCCGGCTGGACGCGCGGCCTGATGATGGCCTCCGCCATGGGCGTGCTCATGGGCCGCAAGCTCGCGGGCTATGAGGAACCGCTGCGCTGAGGAGATCGGCGGAAAGCTCTGCGAGGCCGCCAGTCGTGCGTTGTAGGGGAGAGGACAGCCGGGCCCGGCGCACCGCTGCCGATTGGTACAGGCCAGCGATAAAACGGCGATGGCCCCCGATTTGTCATTGCGAGGCCCTGAAAGGGCCGTGGCAATCTCGTGCAGGCAGTTACGATTTCGCTGATAGCTTTCCCTCGATGCGGCCGGGCACTGCGAGATTGCCACGTCGGCCTGCGGCCTCCTCGCAATGACAAATTTGGTAGTCTCACGCCATAGAATCAGTGCGGCAAGCGGCGAATTCGGTCCCCACACAAAAATGATCCGGCAGCGCCGAAGCGCTGCCGGACCTTTTTCCAATCTCAATGCGACGGCCATTCGACCGCCGTCGGCCACTGCACATGATATTGAGAACCGGTCAGATAACAGTCCAACCACCAGTGGCAGGGAGACCAGCCGCCGTTGAATGCATCATCCGCAATCCATTTCAGCAGCACAGCATCCGTGCAGTTCTCTGTGCTATGCTCAGCGCCATACACGCCCGGATATACATAGTGCCACAGCTCAAAAATACAGAAAAGCCATTCCTCGGGAAGCTCGCGCAGCACATAATTCCCATCCGCATTTGGCTCTAGATTCTGCTCCAGAATGTCCGGGATTTGAACCATGAGTCCATAGGCCGCCTTTGCATCAGGATAGGCCGTGAAATAATCCTCATGTGCCGCAACACAGCTTGCAAGCGCATCCGCGATCTGATGGAATTCCTCCAAAACGGCCGGATGGAACGTCTTATTTACGATACGGTACAGCGCCTGAAAATACCGCGAGGTAGCGTAGTCCAGCTCCGTGCTGTCTGATCCCGGCGTGCGGGAACAGGCTGTCAGTGAGCTGATGCCCATGCATATCACTGCAAACAATAGTAAGAAGCATAGAGCGCGCCGAAAGGACTTGTAAATTTTCATCTCGTTTCTCCTCCCGGTTAAAAGTATCAACCTCCATGCACTGAAACAGTCGCCGTGGCGCTTGTCGTGCGAATCACAAAGGCAATATTGTTAAAAATATTAAGATATGTCAAATCAGAAAATACCTCACGTCATCACCTCCCATTCGAGCGGATGAAAAGGAACTGCACTCCATGAGGCACTTGCAAATGCAGTATAGCACACAATAAGAAAATTTCAAAGTATTTTTCGGAAAAATTTTTTCTTTTTTCACGCGGTGTCGAAATTTGAAACTGTTGCTTTCGACGAGGCTCTGTACGAACTGGCAGTGCCTGCACGAGATTCCCACGTCGCTTCGCTCCTCGGAATGACAATTCGGAGGCCGTTACCGTTTTAACGGCAGCCTGTTTCTTGCGCCGGTGCGCCGCCGGGCCCGGCTATCCGCTCCCCTGCAGTCGAAAACGAAAAAGTCCTGTGACATTTCCAGTCACAGGACTTCTTTGATCAGCCGCAGCTTCTTCGCGCGCGGCAGGCGCTTGATGGCCGCCTCGCGGCGCAGGGCGTCCCCGCGGGTCCCACAGGCCTCGCTGTAGACCAGCTCCAGCGGGCCGCGGCCGCGCGTATACTTTGCACCGTGCCCGCTGCGGTGCGCGGCGAGGCGGCGCTCCGGGTCATCGGTCATGCCGGTGTAGAGCGTGCCGTCACCGCAGCGCAGGATGTAGACCCACCACCCGCTCACAGCGGGATATCGATGCTGACGCGGTCGGTACGGATGGACTTACACAGGGCGGAGACCTTCTTGTGGCGCGGGTCGTCGCGATAGCGCGCCACGTCCTCCAGCGTGTCAAAGTCCACCTCGAGCGCGGCGTCCCACGCGGCGTTCGGGGCTGCGCTGCGCGCCACATGCATACCGCGGATCCAGTCGATCTGCTCCGGCAGTGCAGAGAGCGCCTGCAGGAACGGCTCCGGATCGGCATCCGGGCGGAATTTCCAGAATACGATATGTCGGATCATGTCTGTTTCTCCCTTCAGGAAGCCCAAAATTCATCCAAGGTCAGCTGCTGCTCCGTGAGGTAGCGCGCGGCCTCGATGCCGACGTAGCGATAGTGCCACGACTCATAGTCGATGCCGGTCACGTCCTCCTTCCCCGCGGGATAGCGAAGGATGAAGCCGAAGCGCCAGCAGTTTTCATGCAGCCAGATCGTCTCCGGCGTCTGCTCCTGCGTGTCGTCGAGGCGCTGGTTGTCCGTCGCAACGATGTCGACGGCAAGGCCGGTCTCGTGCTCGCTGCAGCCGGGCGGCATCGTCCAGCGGGCCGTCTCCTCCCTGGCCTCGTCCTCCGTCATGCCCTCGCTGACGCGGGCTTCGACGTCCTCGTCAAACAGCTGCCTCTGGCTGTCCGTGGAGCGGTAGGCCGAGGCGACCGTGAACGAGAGGCCCTCGGCCCGTCCGGCGGCCAGCATCTGCCTGAGCGGCTCATAGGCGATCGCAGCAATGGAATAGGGCCAGTCGTGCAGCTGCGTCAGCTCCGGCGCATAATCCTCCGCCAGCGGCTGCGCGCGGCTCACGAGCAGCAGGAGCGGATCGTCCTTTGAGGGCGGATCGGCCGCCTGCGTCGCAGGGACGGGCTGCGTTTCCGCCGTTGTCTCCCCCGCCGTTTCGTCCGCCGCTGCGGACCCCGGCTGCGGCTCGTCCGCCCCGCAGCGCAGCAGGAGCAGCACCAGCAGGACCGCCGCGCCGAGGAGCGCAAAGCGGCCCCGCAGTGGTTTGCGGCGCCGCTGCTTCCTTTTTGTGGTTTTCCTTCGTGTTCTCTGTGGTGTATGATTCATGAGATCAACCGCCTTTCGTGTTCATTCTAGCGAATTCCCGCATCGAATTTGCAGCAAAATCGGCGGTGCGGAAAAATTCCGGGCGGGATGCCCCGCCCGGAAGAAGGATCAGTCGGATTACACAAGGGCAGCCGTGATGATGGCCATCTTGTAGACCTCGTCGGCGTTGCAGCCGCGGGAGAGGTCGTTGATCGGGGCGTTCAGGCCGAGCAGGATGGGGCCGTAGGCCTCATAGCCGCCGAGACGCTGGGCAATCTTATAGCCGATGTTGCCGGCCTCGATGCACGGGAAGATGAAGGTATTGGCATAGCCCGCGACCTTGGAGCCGGGGAACTTCAGCTGGCCGACGACCGGGGAAACGGCCGCATCAAACTGCATCTCGCCGTCGATGGCAAGATCCGGCGCAAGCTCCTTGGCCTTTGCCGTGGCATCGCGGGACAGCTGAACCGTGCCGCCCTTGCCGGAGCCCTTCGTGGAGAAGCTCAGCATGGCAACCTTCGGGTCGATGCCGAACGTCTGCGCGCAGCGCGCGGTCTCGACGGCGACCTCGGCGAGCTTGTCGGCAGCGGAGACAACAACGTTGCCTTCCTTGTCGAGCGTGTCTTCATAGGAGATGTTGATGGCGCAGTCGCCCATGGCCAGCTTCTCTTCGCCGCGGACGAGGATGAAGCAGGAGGACACCAGATGCGCGCCCGGCTTCGTCTTGACGAGCTGCAGGGCGGGACGGACGGTGTCAGCCGTGGAATAGGTCGCGCCGCCCAGCAGAGCGTCCGCATAGCCCATCTTCACGAGCATCGTGCCGAAATAGTTGCCCTTGGACAGCGCCTCGCGGCACTGCTCTGCAGTCATCTTGCCCTTGCGCAGGACGACCATCTTCTCGACCATCTCGTCCATGCCGGGATAGGTCGCGGGGTCGATGATCTCCAGGCCCTCGATGTCGAAGCCGCCCTTGACGGCTGCTGCTTTGACCTCTTCGGGCGCGCCGATGAGGATCGGGGTGAGGAAGCCGTCCTTCTTCAGGCGGTCGGCAGCCTCGAGGATACGGGCATCAGGCCCTTCGGTAAAGACGATCTTACGGGGATTCGCCTTGAGAATTTCAATCAAACGGTCAAACATGAATCGTTCCTCCAGTATGATCGGGCCAGCGCCCGTTTTTCAGCTTGTCGAAAAAACCCTTTGGGCTTTCCCGCCAAGCTGATTTCAAAATTGCAAAATTATTATTTGTATTTTTATTTTGCAATTTTGCCGCTGCGGCGGGTTATCGAATGCGAAAGGACACCCTGACGGTTTCCTTTCCCTCTTTTCTTCCCTCCGAAACTTTCGGCTGAGCAGGTTTTTCGGCAGTCTGTTCGTCCCTTATTATACAACCATGCCGCCCGGAAAATCAAGCGAAACGTCCTGTTTCGACCGGATTTCCAGCCATTTTTTCAAAAACGGGTGGAAGAAGCGGATGGAAACGGCGCAAAGCTGCTGTCCCGGCCCGCCGGACTCCGCCCCGCCGTACTGCGGGTCGCCGAGGATCGGGCAGCCAAGCCACGCGCAGTGCACGCGCAGCTGGTGCGTCCGGCCGGTTAGCGGCTGCAGCTCGAGCAGGGAAACGCCGTGCTCCGTCCGCAGGGTCCGGTAGGCCGAGCGGGCAGGCTGACCGTCTGCGCGCACGCAGCGCAGCAGGCTCTCCGGAGACAGGCGCGCGATGGGCACGTCGATCATGCCCTCCGGCGGCTGCGGCACGCCGCGCACGGCGGCATGATAGGTCTTGTGCTTCTCCGCCGCAATGAGCAGCGCGTGGGCGTGGGCGTTCTTTGCCAGCAGCACCACGCCGAACGTGTCGCGGTCGAGCCTGCTGACCGGGTGGACGGCGCAGGCCTGCCCGGTCCTGTCATAATAGCCGAGCAGGCGGTTGGCCAGCGTGCCGGTCTGGCGGGAAAACGACGGATGCACGAGCATCCCCTGCGGCTTGTCGACCGCAAGCAGGGCCTCATCCTCATAGAGGATGGAAAGCGGCCCATCCTCTGCGGGGTAATCCGGCCGCGGCTCGTCGAGGCACACGCGCACGACGTCGCCGGGGCGGACGGGCCGGTCCGTATGGGCAGGCTCGCCGTTGACGGTGTAGGCGCCGCAGTATTTCAGCCGCCGCACGAGCGTGGACGAAAGCTGCAGCTCCCGCCGCAGAATCGACAGCAGGCGCGTCTCCCGCTCCGCCGTGCAGCGAAGCTCCATGCTCAGTAGCGCGCGCTCTGCGCGACGTCCAGCACGAACAGCACAACGCCGCCGCAGCGCGTCGGGATCTCCAGCGGCGCGGTGGAAAGCGGGATCGGCGGCATGTTCGGCGAGAGCACCGGCGCCTCATAGCGCATCTCCGTGCGCTCGCCGTGCTTCTTCAGGATGGCCAGCGCCTCGTCCAGGCGGGCGCTCTCCAACCCGATCATCAGCGTGACGCTGCGCTTTTTCAGGAAACCGCCGCTCGAATTGAGCACCGTGGCATAAAAGCCGTGCTCGTTGAGCGAATGGACGGCGTCGTGATAGTCGTCGCCCTGCAGGATGGCCAGAATCATCTTATCGTACTGTTGCATCATGGAAACCTCCTTTTCGATGCGGGGCTATTGCAGCCCAAGCTGGTAAAACGCGACTGCGCTTGCCGCAGCCACATTCAAAGAATCCACCCCATGGGACATGGGGATGCGGACCGTGTAATCGCAGGCATCGATTGTTGCCTGCGCAAGGCCGTCGCCCTCTGTGCCGAGGACGATGGCAAGGCGCTCCTCCGCCAGCAGGCGCGGGTCGTTCAGGGGAACGGAATCGTCGCGCAGCGCCATGGCCACCGTGCGGAAGCCCTGCGCGCGCAGCCAGCCCATCGAGGGCTCCGGCCACCCATCCGGGAGATACGTCCACGGGATCTGGAACACCGTTCCCATGCTCACGCGGACGGCGCGGCGGTAGAGGGGATCGCTCCCGGCCTCCGTCAGCAGGACGGCGTCCATATTGAGCGCGGCGGCGGAGCGGAAGATCGCGCCGAGGTTCGTCGGGTTCATCACATTTTCAAGCACGACGACCCGCCGGGCAGCCCGGCACAGGGCCCCAGCCTCCGGCAGAGCCGGGCGGCGCATGGCGCACAGCATGCCGCGCGTGAGATGGAAGCCCGTCAGCTGCGTGAGCACGGCATCCTCCGCCGTGAAAATGGGCACGTCCGCACCGAGCCGGGCCAGAATTTCCCGTGCGGCGGCGGAAACGTGGCTGCCGTCCATCAGGGCGGACACGGGCACACAGCCCGCGTCGAGCGCGCGTCCGATGACGAGGGGGCTCTCCGCGATGAACAGGGCCTGCGACGGGTCCTGCCGGCTGCGGAGCTGCACCTCGGACAGGCGGGCGTAGACATCCAGCTCCGGGGCGGAAAATTCGGTGATCTCGATCAGATTCGGCATGCCGGTATTCTCTCCATTTTTGGGATACCATATTATAGCACATTGCGCGCAGCGATGCAAGAAGCGGACAGGGCGCGGAGCAAATGGAAAACGGAAAACAGAAAGCGGAACGTTATCACTAGGCCGCCGGGCGAGCGTTGTAGGGGAGCGGACAGCCGGGCCCGGCGGCGCACCTACAGCCCGTACTGGCCGCCGTTAAAATGGCAAGCACCTTTTGTCATTGCGAGGAGCGAAGCGACGTGGCGCCCTGAGCGCGAAGCGCGAGGAAGTGCCCTTGGGGTGCAATCTCGCAGCACCCGACTGAATTGTGGGAAAGCGATCGGCGAAATCGTGAGTGCCTTCCCGAGATTGCCACGTCGGCCTGCGGCCTCCTCGCAATGACACGTCAGGGCGGTGCAGTGGTGCACCAGAGCACTTCTGCGGTTGAATGTCCCCTACTGGGCGCTCGCAACCCGCAAGGGGCACGCCGCATCCGTAAGGCGGCAAAGCCGCCAACGGCTGCGCAGTGAGCGCCGCTACAGATCCCGTCGGAGGCCATCGCCGTTTTGACGGTGGCCTGTGCGAATCGGCAGTATAACGCCGGGAGGGGCATACCCCTCCCCTACGACGATTATTGGCAATTTTCCTATTTTCTGTTCTCTCGATCCTTACCCGCTTGTGTATTTCTCCGAATCCTTCCCGAATTAAAAAATCCCTCTTGCTTTATTGCGCTAATGTGCTATTATATTAGCGTATTAAATTTCGGCGCAGCCTGCCGACATGGAGGAATTCATTATGAACCGTTTTTCCAAATTTGCCGCTTCCGCGCTTGCGCTCTCCCTCGTCCCCGCCATGCTGATGGGCTGCGGGAAAAAGGAAGCCTCCACCGGCTCCGACCTCGAATACATCAAGCAGAAGGGCGCGCTCGTCGTCGGCATCACCGACTTCGCCCCGATGGACTATCAGGACGCCGACGGCAGCTGGATCGGCTTTGACGCCGACCTTGCAAAGGCCTTTGCCGAGTCACTCGGCGTGGAGGTCCAGTTCCAGACCATCGAGTGGGACAACAAGGTCATGGAGCTGGACGGCAAGACCATCGACGTCGTCTGGAACGGCATGACGCTGACGGACGAGGTCACATCCTCCATGGCGTGCTCGAATGCCTACTGCAACAACGCGCAAGTCGTCATTCTCCCGGCGGACAAGGCCGCGGATTACGACACGGTCGACTCGCTGAGCGGGCTGCGCTTCGCCGTGGAATCCGGCTCGGCCGGTATGGCGCAGGCCGAGGAAAAGGGCCTGACGTACACGGATGTCGTCGATCAGGCCACGGCCCTGCTGGAGGTCAAGTCCGGTACGGCGGACGCCGCCATCATCGACTCGCTCATGGCGGGCGCAATGGTCGGCGAGGGCACGAACTACGCCGATCTGGCCATCGGCCCGGTGCTGAACGCCGAGACCGGCGAGCAGTATGGCGTCGGCTTCCGCAAGGGCTCGGACGCCGCTGTGGCACTGAACGAATTCTTCCGGCAGCAGTGGGAAAGCGGCGCGCTGCAGGCGCTGGCCGAGCAGTACGGCGTGCAGGCCGCGCTGATCGAACAGAAGGAATTCTAAGGAACCTCTGAATAAATCGACTGCGGCGCTCAGCGGGCCTTTTGCCCCAACTTATCGGTTTGAAAATCTTGAAATACACAAAGTATTCCTGCGATTTCCAAACCTCAATTTGGAACAAAATCCCTCGCTGACCACTCTTGCGATTTAATCAGAGGTTCCCTAAGGCAATCCCGCACAATTGCATCTTCGGCCTTCGTCGGATATTTTTCGCCGAATGCGCTTGCTGCATTGTGTGGTGTTGCCCTAAGGGAAGGACAGAACAGTTATGATTCAAACCGTACTTGGCGCTCTGAACGGCGGCTTTTTGCAGACGCTCAAGCTCTTTGCCGTCACGCTGGCGGGCGCGCTTCCGCTCGGGCTGCTGCTGTCCTTCTGCTCCATGAGCCGCTTCAAGCCGCTCAAATGGCTGACGCGGACGCTCGTCTGGATCGTCCGCGGCACGCCGCTCATGCTGCAGCTGCTGATCCTGTATTATGTTCCGGGCGTGCTCCTGGGCACGAGCCCGTGGGTGCCCGGAGAGTCGGGGCGGTTCCTCGCCTCGGCCATCGCGTTCATCCTGAACTATGCCTTTTATTTCTCGGAAATTTTCCGCGCGGGCATCGAGGGCGTGCCGAAGGGCCAGCAGGAGGCAGCGCAGGTGCTCGGCCTGACCGGACCGCAGACGTTCTTCCACGTCACGCTGCTGCAGATGGTCAAGCGCATCGTGCCGCCGCTCTCGAACGAGGTCATCACCCTCGTGAAGGACACGTCCATCGCGCACATCATCTCCATGCAGGAGCTCATCTACTCCGGCTATGCCTTCCTGAAGGGCTCGCACGGCTATTCCGGCCTGCTGTGGCCGATCTTCTTCACGGGCGTGTATTATCTGGCTTTTAACGGCATCCTGACGCTGCTGTTTGGCCGCATCGAAAAGCGGCTGCAGTATTTTTCCTGAGAGGAGGGGCGGACATGGCCATTCTGGAAGTCGAGCATCTGGAAAAGCGCTTCGGCGGGACGCCCGTCCTGCAGGACGTCTCGTTCTCGCTGGAGCAGGGCCAGACGCTGGCCATCCTCGGCTCGTCCGGCAGCGGCAAGACGACGCTGCTGCGCTGCCTGAACGCGCTGGAGCAGCCGGATGCCGGGTGCATCCGCGTGGCGGGCGAGACGCTGTTTGACGGCGGCGTCCGCGCGGCAAAACGCGGCGGCAGACTGCCGTTTGGGCTGGTGTTTCAGGCCTTCCACCTTTTCCCGCAGTACACCGTGCGTGAAAACGTCACGCTGGCCGGCCACCTGCAGGCAAAGCGCCGCCCGGACTACCGCGCGAACCGCCGCGCGATCCTGCAGCGCATCGACGACGAGGCGGCCCGCCTGCTCGGGCAGGTCGGCCTGCTGGCCCAGCAGGACCGCTACCCCGGCCAGCTCTCCGGCGGGCAGCAGCAGCGCGTGGCCATCGCGCGGGCGCTGGCCCTGCAGCCGGACGTGCTGTGCTTTGACGAGCCGACGAGCGCGCTGGACCCGGAGCTGACGGGCGAGGTGCTGCGCGTCATCCGCAGCCTCGCCGAGCGGCGCATGACGATGATCGTCGTGACGCACGAGCTGCAGTTCGCCCACGATGTGTCCGATCAGGTCATTTTTCTGGAGCGCGGCGTCGTGGCCGAGTCCGGCACGCCGGACGAGCTGTTCCTCCACCCAAAAAACGACCGCACGCGGCAGTTCCTCGCCGCTTATGTAAAATAATGGCGCCGTTAAACGGGTGATGGCTCTCAACGGCGCCCGCAGCGGCGCTCCCTGAGCGCCATTGGCAGTTGCAAATTTTGAAGCAGTTCCGCCGACCGCACCCGCTATTGTAGGGGAGCGGCATGCCGCTCCCGGCGCACCGCTGCCGACTCGTACAGGCCCCCGTTAAAACGGTAATGGCCCCCGATTTGTCATTGCGGGGAGCGAGGCGACGTGGCGCTCTGAGCGCGAAGCGCGAGGAAGTGCCCTTGGGGTGCAATCTCGCAGTACCCGGTCGGATAACAGGAAAGCCCCGGCGAATTCAGGGCACAAAATGATCCGGCAGCGCCGAAGCGCTGCCGGACTTTTTTCCATCTCAATGCGACGGCCATTCGACCACCGTCGGCCACTGCACATGCTGGCGGGAGCCGAGCAGATAACCGTCCAGCCACCAATGGCAGGGGGACGAACCATCGGAGAAGCCGTCATCCGCGAGCCACTTCAGCAGATCTGCATCATTCGGAGCTTTCGTGCTGTATTTTGCACCGTAAACACCCGGATACACAAAGCGCCACAGATCGATCACGCAGGAATACCAATCCTGCGGAAGCTGACGCAGATCGTAGCCGTCTTCCCCGGAAGCTCCCAGATTCTGCTCCAGAACATCCGGGAGCTGCACCATGAGTGCGAATGCCGCCTTTGCATCCGGATACTCCGCAAAATACGCATCATGCGTCTTGACGCAGGCATCGAGCTTTTCCGCTGCCTCCCGGAAACTGTCAAGCATCGGCTGCTCAAAGCCCGGAACGAGCCGACCCAGTTCGATAAAATAAAGCTGCGTGCTGTCGAGCAATTCTGTGCTGCCCGAGGCAGGGCTGCGGGAACAGGCTGTCAGCAGAGACGGGACCGCACACAGGAACACCGCGAGAAGAAAAATGGACAGAACCTTGCGCCATGCAGCAAATTTCATAAGTACGCTCCTTTCACATTGTCAACAATAATTGGCCGCAGGAATAACGTGGACCTATTCTGCAGATTCATTATAGCACGCCATAATAAAAAAACAAAGGAATTTTCCGAAATTTTGTCTGTTTCTCATGCGTTGCCGCACAGGCGGCAGTATCCGCAATCGGAATACGGCAGGCACTTGCAATTCGTACAGGCTGCCGGCAAAAACGCACAAGCCAATTGCGTCTGTAGCGGCGCTCCCTGCGCGCCTTGCAGGCTGGCAAGTGATAGGATGGCATCGTCGACCGCGCAATGCTTCCAAGTTTGTCATTGCGAGGCCCCAAAGGGGCCGTGGCAATCTCGGGAAGGCAGCTGCGTTTTTGCCGATCGCTTTCCCACGATTCAGCCGGGTACTGCAAGATTGCCACGTCGGCCTGCGGCCTCCTCGCAATGACAATTCGGGGGCCAGTACCATTTTAACGTCAGTCTGTATCAGTCGCTCGTGCTGCGCCGGGCCGGGCTGTCCCCTCCCCTACAGCGCACGGCTGGCAGCCCTGTGCTAACTTTCCATTTCCCATTTCCTGCTTTTTCCCCTCTTTTCCTAGAATGCCTATTGACAAAGTCGGATTTTTGTGCTATGATGCGTCCATCAAACGAAGTGAGGTGGCAGCAATGTTCTTTGCAGCAGAACGAATGCTTGGCTCCCGGGCAGAAGAACTGGCCGGGCGTGCTGCCATGCGCAGAGCATGCCGTGAGTGAGGAGCCGCACTCCATGACCGTTTCTCTGACCGGGAGCTGTTTTCAGCCCCGGCTTTTTTTGTTGCCGGAATACCGGCGGACGGAAAGATCCCGTCCATACGATCTGAAAGAATCACAAAGGAGACATCCTCATGAGCTATCATTTTGAGACCCTGCAGCTTCACGTCGGACAGGAGCAGCCAGATCCCGCCACCGGCGCGCGCGCCGTGCCCATCTACCAGACGACATCCTATGTGTTCCGCGACTGCGCGCAGGCTGCGGCCCGCTTCGGCCTGACGGACGCGGGCAACATCTACGGCCGCCTGACGAACTCCACGCAGGACGTGCTCGAGCAGCGCGTGGCGGCCCTTGAGGGCGGCGTGGCCGCTCTGGCCACGGCCTCCGGCGCAGCGGCCGTCACCTATACCATTCAGGCGCTTGCGCGGCAGGGCGACCACATTGTCGCGCAGAAGACGATCTACGGCGGCACCTATAACCTGCTGGCGCACACGCTGCCGCAGTACGGCATCACGGCGACGTTCGTGGACGCGCACGACGCCGCAGCGGTCGAGGCGGCCATCCAGCCGAACACGCGCGCCGTCTATCTCGAGACGCTGGGCAACCCGAACTGCGATATTCCGAACATCGAGGCCATCGCCGCCGTCGCCCACCGCCACGGCCTGCCGCTCGTCATCGACAACACGTTCGGCACGCCCTACTGGGTCAAGGTCATCCCGCTCGGCGCGGACATCGTCGTTCACTCCGCCACGAAGTTCCTCGGCGGCCACGGCACGACGCTCGGCGGCATCATCGTCGACGCCGGTACGTTCGACTGGGCGGCCAGCGGCAGCTATCCGCAGCTCGCCGCGCCGAACCCCAGCTACCACGGCATCTCGTTCGTGCAGGCCGCGGGCAAGGCAGCCTTTGTGACCTACGTCCGCGCCATTCTCCTGCGCGACACCGGCGCGACCATCTCCCCGTTCAACGCCTTCCTGCTGCTGCAGGGCATCGAGACGCTCTCGCTGCGCCTCGACCGCCACGCGGAGAACACGAAGAAGATCGTCTCGTGGCTGGCGGCGCACCCGCAGGTCGCGCGCGTCAACCATCCGTCGCTGCCGGACCATCCGGACCACGCGCTGTATCAGAAGTACTTCCCGAACGGCGGCGGCTCCATCTTCACCTTTGAGATCGCGGGCGGCGAGGCCGAGGCGCACCGCTTCATCGACCACCTGCAGATCTTCTCCCTGCTGGCCAACGTCGCGGACGTCAAGAGCCTCGTCATCCACCCGGCCACGACGACGCATTCCCAGCTCACGCCGGAGGAGCTGCTCGATCAGGGCATCCGCCCGAACACCATCCGTCTGTCCATCGGCACGGAGCATGCCGATGACCTCATCGCCGACCTCGAGGCGGGCTTCGCCGCCGCGAAGGGCTGATAGAAAGGAAAATGGCGCGCTGCATGTTCTGCAGCGCGCCGGTTTTTATGCAGTTTGGGCCATATGGCGCTCGCGCTTTTTCCAGCTGAGGAAGCCATAGAAGTCATGGAAGAGGAAGATGCCGAAATTCACCGCCACGGGGATATAGGCTGGGTCCTCGCACGAGGCCAGCACCCACAGCACGACGAGCACGATGTCGTTCGCCGCGTAGCCGAGGCCATAATACGACGAGCGGAGCATGGTCAGGGCGGCCGCGAGAAAGCTCGTGGCGACGGACAGAATGCTGAAGCCGAGGTTCGGCGTATCGAGCGCCGCCAGCAGCCAGCCGAACAGCGCTGTCACCGCAGCGGTGGCCAGCACGAGCAGGGCCAGGTCGCGGCCGGTCAGGCGGCGGATGGCCACGGCGCTGCCCGCCTCGTGCGCCGTGTTGCGCCGCCACGTCACGGCGGACCAGACCGCCATGGGCAGGCTCATGCCGAGATAGGTGAGCATCTCGCCCCAGTAGCGAAAGCGGCAGGAGATGGCGCCGTAGAGCAGGCAGAACACGATCATGAGATACTGCGCGAAGACCTGCCCCTTGGCCGCGAGCATCAGGGCCGTCACGCCGGTCAGGGCGGCAATCAGCGTCAGCGGGTCGACGTCGCCGCCGAGAAAGTTGGACACGGCCACGACGGCCAGCGAACCGAGCCAGAATGCCCAGTCTCTGGCCCGCATGGAAGCAAACGGATTATTCAAATTCAAAGATCGATCCTTTCTGTCGTGATTCGGTCAAACCGCGTTTCCGGACCACGGGTCAGGGATCGGAATGCTTCTTCCGTTCAGGGTCATCGATTTTCTCCCGGAAAAAGCGGCCGCTGTGATGCGGCCGCATGGTAATTTTTTGCGTATGGCAGCACCGCACAATTCAGCGAGAGCCGAAGATGCAATGACGCGGTGTTCCCTTATTATTTCAGGCTGTCAGAAAACCTGTTTAGCCGAAGGTTTCGGAGGGAAGGATAGTGTGAAAGGAAACCGTCAGGGTTTCCTTTCGCGTTCAATCACCCGCCGCAGCGGCAGAATTGCAAAATAATAATACAATAATTTATTTTGCAATTCTGAAAGGCAGCTTGGCGAAAAAGGTCCAAAGGGACTTTTTTGACAAGATGCCCTTATTTGTCGAAGGCGTCGCGCAGCTTCTCAAAAAACTTCTTTCGTTTTGGCTGTGCGCTTTCGGAAGTCGCCTCCTCGAACTTGCGCAGCAGATCCTTCTGCTCGCGCGTCAGGCGGGTCGGCGTCTCCACGACGACGGTGACATATTGGTCGCCGCGGCTGCGCCCGTTGACATAAGGGATGCCCTTGCCCTTCAGACGGAACGTCGTGCCGGTCTGCGTGCCCTCGCCGATCGTATAGCGGACCTTGCCGTCGAGCGTCGGCACCTCGACCTCCGCTCCGCAGGCTGCCTGCGTGAACGTGATGGGCATCTCGCAGTAGACGTCCTGCCCCTGCCGCGTGAACAGCGGGTGGCTGCGGACGCTGACCGTGACCATCAGGTCGCCGTTCGGGCCGCCGTTGAGGCCGGTGTTTCCCTCGCCGCGCACGCGCAGCGTCTGGCCGTCGTCGATGCCGGCCGGGAACTTCACCATCAGCTTGTGGCTGCGGCGCACCTTGCCCTTGCCCTTGCAGCGGCTGCACGGGGTGCGGATGATCCTGCCGGTGCCGCGGCAATCCGGACAGGCCGCCGTGGACTGCATGGTCATGCCCATGAAATTCTGCTGCGTGCGCACGGAGCCCGTGCCCTTACAGCGCGGGCAGGTCTCGGCGCTCGTGCCGGGAGCTGCGCCGCTGCCGTGGCACTGGTCGCAGTCCTCCACGCGGGAGACCGTGACCTCCTTCTCCGCACCGAAGGCCGCCTCTTCAAACGTCAGTTCAACGCGCGCGCCGATGTCGTCGCCCTGCATGGGGGCGCTGGCGCTGCGGCGCGTGCTGCGGCCGCCGCCGAAAAAGCTGCCGAAAATATCGCCGAGGTCGCCGAAATCGCCGAATCCGGCCCCGCCGAACGGGCTGCCGCCCGCATTCGGGTTGAAATTCGGGTCGACACCCGCGAAGCCGTACTGATCGTAGCGCGCGCGCTTATCCGGATCGGAGAGCACCTCGTTGGCCTCGTTGATCTCCTTGAATTTTTCCTCCGCGCCCGGATCGTGGTTCACGTCCGGATGATACTGCGCGGCAAGCTTGCGGTAGGCGCGCTTGATATCGGCGTCCGTCGCATCTTTCTTGAGGCCAAGGACCTCATAATAATCTCGCTTGTTCTCATTTGCCATGCTGCTCACCTCTCCTGATACCCTTTCGGGCGGCCGACGCAGGGCAGGCGGTGGCCGAAGCCGCCGCCTGCCGCATACATTCGTCCTTAATCCTTGACTTCCTCGTAGTCCGCATCGACTACGCCGTCGTCATGGCCGCCGTTGTTCGCTGCACCGCCGTTATTGGCCTCGCCCTGCTGCGGAGCGGCCTGCTGATACAGCTTCTCGGAGATGGCGTAGAACGCCTTCTGCACGGCATCGGTCGCGGCCTTGATGGCCTCGATGTCATTGCCCTTGTTCTTCGTCTTCAGATCCTCGAGAGCGGCCTGCACGGGTGCCTTCTCGGACTCGGAGACCTTGTCGCCCAGCTCGTTCAGGGTCTTCTCCGTCTGGTAGATGACCTGATCGGCTGCGTTGTGGGTGTCGACCTCATCCTTGCGCTTCTTATCCTCAGCGGCGAACTGCTCGGCCTCCTTGACGGCCTTGTCGATGTCCTCCTTGGAGAGGTTGGAGGAAGCGGTGATGGTGATGTTCTGCTCCTTGCCGGTGCCGAGGTCCTTTGCGGAGACATTCACGATGCCGTTGGCATCGATGTCAAAGCTGACCTCGATCTGCGGCACGCCGCGGGGCGCCGGAGCGATGCCGGTGAGCTGGAACTTGCCCAGCGTCTTGTTGTAGGCAGCCATTTCACGCTCGCCCTGCAGGACATGGACCTCAACGGAGGTCTGGCCGTCTGCAGCGGTGGAGAAGATCTGGCTCTTATGCGTCGGGATGGTGGTGTTGCGGTCGATCAGGCGGGTGAACACGCCGCCCATGGTCTCGATGCCGAGGGACAGCGGGGTGACATCCAGAAGGACCATGCCCTTGACGTCGCCGCCGAGGACGCCGCCCTGGATGGCCGCGCCGACAGCCACGCACTCATCGGGGTTGATGCCCTTGAAGCCTTCCTTGCCGGTGATGCTCTTGACAGCCTCCTGCACGGCCGGGATACGGCTCGAGCCGCCGACGAGCAGGACCTTGCTCAGGTCGCTTGCCTTCAGACCGGCATCTGCCATAGCCTGACGGACGGGCTTCAGCGTATCCTGCACGAGGTGGGCCGTCAGCTCATTGAACTTTGCGCGCGTCAGCGTGACATCCAGATGCTTCGGGCCGGTGGCGTCCGCCGTGATATACGGCAGGTTGATGGTGGAGCTCGTCACGCCGGACAGCTCGATCTTCGCCTTCTCGGCAGCTTCCTTCAGGCGCTGCATGGCGACCTTATCGCCGGAGAGGTCGATGCCCTCGGCCTTCTTGAACTCGGCAACAAGGTAATCGATGATGCACTGATCGAAATCATCGCCGCCGAGGTGGGTGTTGCCGTTCGTGGCAAGGACCTCGATGACACCGTCGCCGATGTCCAGAATGGAGACATCGAACGTGCCGCCGCCCAGATCATAGACCATGATCTTCTGCGAGGATTCCTTATCGACACCGTAGGCCAGTGCAGCGGCCGTCGGCTCGTTGATGATACGCTTGACATCCAGGCCGGCGATCTTGCCTGCGTCCTTCGTGGCCTGACGCTGGGCGTCGTTGAAGTAAGCCGGGACGGTGATGACCGCTTCGGTCACGGGCTGGCCCAGATAGGCCTCGGCATCCGCCTTCAGCTTGCGCAGGATCATTGCGGAGATCTCCTGCGGGGTGTACTTCTTGCCGTCGATGTCGACCTTATAATCGGTGCCCATGTGGCGCTTGATCGAGGAGATCGTGCGGTCTGCGTTCGTAACGGCCTGACGCTTTGCGACCTGACCGACCATACGCTCACCGGTCTTCGAGAATGCAACAACGGACGGAGTGGTGCGATTGCCTTCGGCATTCGCGATAACGACGGGCTCGCCGCCTTCCATCACGGCGACACAGGAATTCGTCGTGCCAAGATCAATACCAATAATTTTTCCCATAATTCAAATCCTCCCAAAGAAGTAACTCACTGATTTAATTTGCGACCTTCACCATGGCGAAGCGGATGACCTTATCGCCGTGGGCAAAGCCGGTCTGGAAAACCTCTGCGATGACGTTTTCCCCGAGGCTCTCGTCCTCGATGTGCATCACAGCATTGTGGCGCTGCGGATCGAAGGTCTCACCCGCTTCGCCGAAGGGCTTGACACCCAGCGCGTCGAGGATCTTGACAAGCTCTGTCAGGGTCATCTCCACGCCCTTTTTATAGGCCTCGTCTGCGGTCTCGTGATGCAGGGCCCGCTCGAGGTTATCATAGACGGGAAGGAACTTCTTCACCGTATCGGCAACAGCATCCTGATAGATGCCGTCCTTTTCGCGCTGCGTGCGCTTGCGGAAGTTGTCATATTCTGCAGCCAGCCGCAGAAACTGATCGTGCTCCTGCGCCTGCGCGGCCTTGGCCTGCTCCAGCGCATCGGGCTGTTTGGACTCGGCCTTTTGCTTGGAGCCTTCCGGCTGCTTCGGCGCTTCCGCCTGCTTGGCGGCCTCCGGAGCGGCAGGCTCCTTCTCGTTCTTTTCGGGTTCTTCGTGTTTCTTTGCCAAAATTTATTCCTCCTCCTTTGCCTCGTGCACCTCCGGCTTCGGGGCCGCGGGCAACTCCGGCTTGCCGAACATCCGGCCAAGCCCTTCGGCAAAGTAGCTTAATCGTGCGGTGATCTGTGCGTAATCCATGCGCTGCGGGCCGACCACACCGATCATGCCCTGCATGCCGTCGCCGATGTCAAAGCGCGTCACGACGACGGAGGTATCCTTCAGCTCCTGCGCAACGTTTTCCGGGCCGACGAGGATCTGAACGGGGCTGTCCGGATCGAGCCGGGCTGGCAGGTTGGAGAGCGTGTCTTCATCCAGTGCGCCGAGCACCTCCTGTGCCTTGGTCAGGTCCTGATATTCCGGCTGGCCCAGCAGGCGGTTCTGCCCGGTAAGGTAAATCTCCGAGCGATGAGCCTCCTCGAGCACATGCGTCGTAAAATCGACGATGACGGGCACGAGGCTCGCTGCGGCGCCCGCGCTGCGCGTCACGCGGTTCATGACCTCTGGCGTGAAACCGGAGGCGGGAAGCCCGGTGAGGCTCGCATTGAGCACGGCGGACAGGAGCTTGAGGTCCTGCTCCGTCACATGCAGCGGCAGCTTGATGAGGCGGTTCTTGACGTTTTCATCGGACGTCATGACCACGAGAATGAAGCTCCCGGCGTCCGCGAGGATGATCTCGAAATGGCGGACAGTCACTTCCCCGGCCGGAGCCGTCATGGTATAGGCCGGGAGGTTCGTCAGCTTGGAGACGAGCTTGCCGACCTGGCTCATGGCCTTGTCCAGCTCCTGCATACGCGATTCCATGGCCTGATTGATGCTCTGCGTCTCGTCGACGGAGAGGCGGTAATCCTGCATCAGACGGTCGATGTAGAAGCGGTAGCCCGCGGGGCTCGGGATGCGCCCGGCCGACGTGTGCGGCTGCTCCAGAAAGCCGAGCGTCGTCAGCTCGGCCATTTCGTTGCGGATGGTCGCAGAGGAGAAGTTCATATCCGGCAGCGCGGCGATCGTCTTGGAGCCGACCGGCTCTGCGCTGCGGATGTAGAGGTCGACAATGGCCTTCAGGATCTTCTGTTTGCGCTCCGAAAGCTCCATGGCTTTGACCTCCTTGTTTTCCTTTAGCACTCCGTACCCCTGAGTGCTAAGCTAACTATACCCCCCAAACGCAACTTTGTCAATACCCAAACGGAAGTTTTTTTTGAACGTTTTGTGAACCCTCCCACAGCGACAGCTTTCCCGCATTTCCGGGGATGCATACCCGGATATTTGGACGGCTCGGCTGCAGCGGCGCTCCCTGAGCGCCGCTACAGACGCAATCGGTGCATACCATTTTAACGGTGGCCTGTGCGAATCGCCAGTGCCTTCTCGAGATTGCCACGGGCGCAAAGCGCCCTCGCAATGACAAATCTGGGGCCATTTCCATTTTAACGATAGTCTGTTCGGGCCGGCAGCGTACCGCCGGGAGCGGCATGCCGCTCCCCTACAAAATAGAAAAATCCCGCCAGGAGACCCGGCGGGATGCAGACTGTCAAAAAAACTGCCCAGCCGAAAATTTCGGAGGGAAGAAAAGTGTGAAAGGAAACCGTCAGGGTGTCCTTTCGCGTCAAATAACCCGCCGCAGCGGCAGAATTGCAAAATCATGCTGCAAAATTTGATTTTGCAATTCTGGAAGCAGCTTGGCGAAAAAGTCCAAAGGGACTTTTTTGACAAGCTGAATCCCGCCGGGAGACCCGGCGGGATGAGCTGTGCGATCTTGAATTACTTTGCCAGACCGGCAGCGGCGGCGACTTCAGCGGCGAAATCGTCGACCTTCTTCTCGATGCCCTCGCCCTTCTCAAAGCGAACGGCGTCGACAAACTTCACGGAGCCGCCCAGCGCCTTGGCAGCGCTGTTCATATACTGCTCGACCGTGACGCTGCCGTCCTTGACGAACGCCTGCTGCAGGAGGCAGTTCTCCTCGAAGAACTTGTTCATCTTGCCGGCGGCGATCTTCTCCTTGACCTGCAGGGGCTTGGAGGCCATCTTCTCGTCGTTGTCCATCTGGGCGACGAGGATCTTCTTCTCTTCTGCGAGCACGTCTTCGCTGACCTGGCTCTTATCCCAGAAGCGCGGGTTCAGAGCGGCGATCTGCATGGCGATATCCTTGCCGATCACGGTCGCGTCAATGCCGCCGGAGACCTCGAGGTTGACGAGGACGCCGATCTTGCCGCCCGCATGGACGTAAGCGACGCTGAAGTTCTCCGGGAAGCGGGCAAAGCGGCGGATCTGGATGTTCTCGCCGATGACCATGACCTTCTCGGGGATCATCTCGCCGACGGTCAGCTCGGAGCCGGGGTACTTGCAGTTCTTCAGGGCCTCGATGTCTGCGGGAGCGTCCGCAGCGACGACCTTGGCGATATCCTTGACGAAATCGACGAACAGCGGGGTCTTGGAAGCGAAGTCGGTCTCGGCGTTGACCTCGACGACGACGCCGACGCCGTTCTCGACAGTGGCGTAAGCCATGCCCTCGGCAGCGATGCGGCTGGACTTCTTGGCGGCCTTCGCCAGGCCCTTTTCGCGCAGCCACTCAATGGCCTTGTCCATATCGCCGTCATTCTCGGACAGTGCCTTCTTGCAGTCCATCATGCCGACGTTGGTCATTTCACGCAGTTTCTTGACATCAGCAGCAGTAAATGCCATGGTTATATCCTCCTGTATCTTCTGTTTCGAAAAAACGCCCGCCGCACGCGGCGGGCGTCTGGTTTCCAATGAACCGGATGGGATTATTCGGCAGCAGCCTCGGCAGCCGGAGCGGCCTCGGTGTTGGCCTCGCCCTGACGGCCTTCCTGCACGGCGTTGGCCATGGTGGCGACGATCAGGCGGATGGCGCGGATGGCGTCATCGTTGCCGGGGATGACATAGTCGATCTCGTCCGGGTCGCAGTTCGTATCGACGATGGCGACGATGGGGATGTGCAGCTTGCGGGCCTCGGCGATGGCGTTGCGCTCCTTGCGGGGGTCAACGATGAACAGGGCGCCGGGGAGCTTCTTCATGTTCTTCACGCCGCCGAGATACTTCTCGAGCTTGGCGATCTCGCCCTCGTGCTTGATGACTTCCTTCTTGGGGAGCATGGCGAACGTGCCGTCCTCCTGCATCTTGCGCAGCTGAGCCAGACGGTCGATACGGGTGCGCATGGTCTTGAAGTTCGTCAGCATGCCGCCGAGCCAGCGGGCGTTGACATAATACTGATCGACGCGCTCCGCCTCTTCCTTGATGGCGTCCTGCGCCTGCTTCTTCGTGCCGACAAACAGGATGTTCTCGCCGTTGGCGGCAAGATCACGGACGAAGTTGTAGGCCTCTTCGATCTTCTTGACGGTCTTCTGCAGATCGATGATATAGATGCCGTTGCGCTCCGTGTAGATGTACGGAGCCATCTTGGGGTTCCAGCGTCTGGTCTGATGACCAAAGTGGACGCCTGCTTCGAGCAGACTCTTCATGGATACGACTGCCATTTTGTGTTTCTCCTTTTTTGTTTTGACCTCCAGTCCGTTCCTCTTCCCCGTCCACCGCCGAGGCGGCACTGGGACGGAGCATCCCGGGCTGTGTGGGTTCTGAATTTGCGGGCCTTTGCCCACGCCGTACTATTATACAGGAGGAAGTTTCAGTTTTCAAGCGTTTTTTGCGAAAAACTGGTCCGATTTTTCCGATTTCTCAGAAAAATTCCTTCTTCCGGCGGGGACAGCGGGTCTTATCCAGCTCGGACTCAATGAGAATAATGTCCGCGCCAACACGGCGGACCTGCTCCCACGGGATAACATAGTCATCTCGGCGGCCGAGCAGGCCGAACAGGCGGCACGGCACGGGCACGACGAGCGCGGCCACGCGGCCGCACTTCAGGTCGATGACCACGTCCGACACGCAGCCGAGCCTGCAGCCGTCGCAGATATTGATGACCTCGCGGCAGCGCAGCGAGGAAAACCGGTCTTCCATCAGATCACCTGCCCCATTTCGTCTGCCACACTCTATGCGGCGGCGGAGCAGGATATTCCTTAACAAATCGCCTTGCGGAGCGTCCGAATGGCATTCTTCTCCAGCCGGGAGACCTGCGCCTGCGAGATGCCGACCTCGGAGGCGACCTCCATCTGGGTCCGGCCGTCGAAAAAGCGCAGGGCCAGGATGCGCTTTTCCCGTTCGCCGAGCGTGGAGATGGCCTCGCGCAGCGCGATGCGCTCGACCCACTGCTCGTCGGTGTTCTTCGTGTCGCGCACCTGATCCATGACGGTCAGCGGGTCGCCGCCGTCGGTGTAGACCGGGTCATAGAGCGAGACAGGCGCAGAAATGGCGTCCATGGCCGTGTTCACGGTCTCGAGCGGCAGCTCCAGCCGTCTGGCCACCTCCTCGAGCGTCGGCTCGCGCGACTGCTCGGCCTGCATGGCCTCGCGGCACTGCAGCACGCGGTAGGCCGTGTCGCGCATGGAGCGGCTGACGCGGATGGCGCTGTTGTCGCGCAGATAGCGGCGGATCTCGCCCGCGATCATCGGCACGCCGTAGGTGCTGAAGCGGACGTTGAGGTTCACATCAAAATTGGCGATGGCCTTCAGAAGGCCGACGCAGCCGACCTGAAACAGGTCGTCCGGGTTCTCCCCGCGGCCGAGAAAGCGCTGGATGACCGACAGCACGAGGCGAAGATTTCCCTCGATGAGGCGCTCGCGCGCCGCCTGATCCCCCGCCTGGCTGCGCCGCAGCAGCTCCACCATTTCGTCGTTTTTCAGCGTTTTCAGATGCGCCGTGTTCACGCCGCAGATCTCCACCTTGCCCTGCATGGCTCCGTATCCTCCGGTCGTTTTACTGTTCCCATCAAACGGGAATAGTCACAGTATTTCCCGACAGGCGGATTTGATACCAGCAGGCAAAAAACGGAGAGCTCAGTCCTGCAGCTGAGCTCCCTCAGAATGTTAAAAAAGCCTCGCAGAGTTTGCGCTCGCAAGCGCAAAAAAGTGGAAATCATTTTCTCCGGCGGCATGTACGTCGAAGAAAATACCGCTCGGCTCGCAAACGTGCGAAGGGTGCGCCCTTCGTGCGCTGCCGCGAGCCGCAGCCCTTTCAAACGAGAGCCCAGTGAAACGGGTCTCGTTTGAGAGCTTGTCAAAAATCCTTTTTTGACAAGCTCAGGGCCCACAGCGCAAAGATGCGTAGCGGCTCGAAAATACCCTATTATAATATTATAATTATAATTGTTCGCGCAGGCGGGCGATGTCGCGCCGGACGCTGTCGGCCGTCTCGCCCTCCGTGAAGCTCCACTCCGTGCGGTAAAGCTCCAGCTGCTCCTCCCGCGCAGCGATGGCCCCGGCGGTGTCGCCCCGCAGCTCGCGGAGAATGGCCAGCGACTCCAGCGCATCGACATAGCGCGGCGGGGCCTGCTGCGTCAGGGCGCGGCGGTAATAGCGCTCTGCCGCATCATAGTCCTGCAGCTCCGCCGCCAGATCGCCGAGCGACAGGCTGACGAGCCATTCGTCCGGGAATCGCTCCTCCATTTCGGCCCAGCAGGCGCGCGCCTCTTCCATGCGCCCCTCGGCACGCAGAATTTTTCCGCGGTAGAGCGGCACGCGGTAGCTATCGTCCACGCGGGCCATTTTTTCAAGATAGTCCCGCGCCTCCGTCAGGCGGCCGTCCGCGATGAGGTCGTCGAGCAGCCAGAGGTAGCCGCGCGGGTAATCCGGGTGCGCCGCGACGAATTCGCGGTAATAGGCGATGCGCCGGGCGTGGTTGTGCACGCACCAGTCGCCAAACGTGCCGCCGGTCGCCTCGCAGAGCTCGCTGTGGGCATCCTTCTCCGTCGGGCTGACGGCAAGCGCCTGTCTGGCATATTCCGCCGCCAGCGCATGGTGCTGCTGCGCCTGATGGTTGTGCAGCTGGGCGCGCAGGCACCAGCAGCGGCCGGGGCGGTAGCCCGCCTCGATGCGCGACTGCAGGAAGCGCTCAGCCCGCTCCAGCTCGGCCTGCGGCAGCAGACGGCTGTCCCAGATCCGGTTCTGGATGCGGTCGAGCTCATTGTCGTCCGTCAGGCAGAACAGCTCGTCGAGCGTGACGCCAAAGAAGATGGCGATGTCCGGCAGGAGCTGGATGTCCGGCGTCGTCGTGCCGGTATCACATAGTTAAAGATATTGATGTCATTTAATCAATTTTGCCGATAAAGCGGTAGAAGATTTCTACCTCCTGTTCCCGGCTTCCGTCCTCACCTTTGACCGCTTCATTTTGATGAAGTTTACACTTTGGTAATTGCATTTTTGCAATCATTCTGTATAATGGAAGTGTGTGGAGTAGGTGCGTATCTATGGCTTTACCCGGAACACCCGGACAGCGGATTTCCGATTTATGCAACGGGAACCATATCACACAAAAGGAACTTGCAGAGAAGATAGGCGTTTCCGCTTCCCAGTTGAGCCGCATTGTCAGCGGCGAAACGAGAACGGTCAGCAGTGATATTCTCATAGGTGTGGCAAAGGAATTTAAGGTATCGACAGACTACATACTGGGCTTGTCTACCGTGAGCGTCCGTAAAAGCTACGATATTTCTGAATTAGGCTTGTCCGAGGGAGCCGTGAGGGGGCTTGTGACGGGTGCTGTTGATGTGCAAATACTCAACCGCCTGTTGGAACACAGGAATTTTCCCAAGCTGATAGATTTGATACGGATTTATTTTCAGGACACGGCGGCAAAGGGGATAATGGCACGTAACCAGCTTATCGAGATGGCAACGGCTTCCCTGTCCGACTTGATGAAAGAACACCCGGAACACCGGGCGGAAGCAAAGCAGGATTTACAATTTTTGAACGCCCAGAAGATGGGGGAACATGAAGCAGAGATTGAGAAAATCAAAAATGTGTTCCTTGCTATCCTGCGGGATATTAAGAAAGACATTGATAACGGAGAACAGCCGGGGGAAGCTGTGACCGCCGCTATGTTCCAAGCCATGCGGGACGCACTGTCGGAGCAGAAGCAAAACCCGCTTTCCATTGACGATGTAACAGCAATGATAACCGGACAGATCGGACAGCTTGCGCCGATGGACGAAGAAACTGCCGACCTGTTCCAGCAGCTGGCGAAGAAAATGATGACGCAAATGTCAAAAGATAGTGATGAGAAAAAAGGAGATTGATTTTATGAAAAAGATACTTTCATGCTTTTTAGTATGTGCTTTTTTATGTACGGGTTTATATGGGTGTGGTAGTAAAAAAACAGAGCTGATTGAAGAAGCCAAAGACCTAACACTTTCCCAAGAGATTTCGATAACCCCCGAACAAAATGATTATGGAATACCCGCATATAATTTTTTAAAACATATTCAATCAAACTATCCGGGGCGCGTTGCTGGCACTGAAAAAGAAACGGAAATGGCTGTATTTATTTTGTCCGTCCTCTTAAATGGTGGATATGCGGAAAGCGACATAGCTATAGAGTCTTTTGAAATAGATGATTTCACGCCTATGATGGATGAAGCCATACAAAATGTATTCGATGGAGGTGAAAAAAGTAATTCAAGTCAAAATATTTTGATAACCAAAAAAGGAGAAAGCGAAAAAACGATTATTGTTGGCGCACATTATGATAGTGCTGGAACACATGGTGTAGATGACAATGGCTCCGGCGTATCTGTTGCTTTGGAAAATGCCCTGCGAATGGTCAACACTCCAACATACTATACTATTCAATATGTATTTTTCGGTTCAGAAGAACCGGGAATGTATGGCTCAAGGGCATACGTTGAATCACTTTTCGAAAAGGAAAGAGAAAATATTATATTGATGATAAACATTGATACTGTCCTCGCTGGGGATTACCTTTATTTGTATGGCGGTAAGGTGAATGATAACGGCACTGTTGATAATACCGAAGCAGTATTTAAAGCCTACGAAATTGTTAAGGAAATTGGCTTGAACATACAATTACCACCAGACGGAAATAACGATTATCCCTATCCTACAGGTCAAAAAAGAAGCGACCACGCACCGTTTAATGACATAGGAATTCCGTACATATATTTTGAAGCAAACAACTGGGAAAATGGTTCTCCTGTCGAAACAGAAAAGAATGGATTGATAATGCATACAGATATGGATGATTTGGATTTTATTGAAAATGAATATAGCGGACGTGTCCAAAATACACTCAGCAGCTATTCAATATTATTATATTCTTTACTTCAAGAAAACAACTGGGAGCAATAACACAAATGGATAGCAAAGACATCCGAGCCAGTCAACGGTCAAGATGAACGGCGCATTTCATGCACCGCCGTTGACAGTCCCGTCTGTCTTTGCTGATAGGCAATCAAGGCGGGAAAGCCCTAAAATGGCTTCCCGCCCATTTCAATTTTTAGAGAAAAACGCTCCAAAATCAGAAAGAGAGCGGCCAAGCACTTTGCGGGATTGGCCGCCTTGTCCACCCATTCAGCGGGACGGCGGGTGGCGGTCAAGGCC